>Ga0209632_10000641_pt1 | contig 36119 bp, 35 predicted proteins | sample COG_10_FD_184754 | JGI IMG/M metagenome (GOLD analysis project Ga0209632, IMG submission 184754) | Pelagic Microbial community sample from North Sea - COGITO 998_met_10 (SPAdes) (version 2) | ecosystem: Environmental > Aquatic > Marine > Neritic zone/Coastal water | place: Helgoland, sampling... | reverse complement strand
TTAAGAGAATGACGGTTCACAAAGAAATTAAATAATTTAAGAATTTTACGAAAGTAATTTTCAAACGTAACACATTTGAATCATGGCAAAGAAATCAGTAGCATCCTTACAAACTGGGTCAAAGCGTTTAACAAAAGCGATCAAAATGGTTAAGTCAGAGAAATCTGGGGCTTATATTTTTGTTGAATCTATTATGACGCCTGAAAAGGTAAGCGACTTCTTAAGCAAAAAATAAGAAAGTTCTTACAGTATCATATTTAAAGCTGCTTTATTATAAAGCGGCTTTTATTTTTTAATTTCCTCACATTTAATGCTATTTTTGTAAATAGAGAAATTGTTGACTTATGAGTTTTTTTAAAAACATATTTTCATCCGACAAAAAAGCGACTTTAGATAAAGGTTTAGAGAAGTCTAGCTCAAACTTTTTTGATAAGTTAAGCAAAGCTGTTGTAGGGAAATCTAAAGTAGACGCTGATGTATTAGATAGCTTAGAAGAAGTTCTGGTAACTAGTGATGTTGGTGTTAATACTACCCTCAAGGTAATTGACCGAATTGAAGCCAGAGTTGCCAAAGATAAATACATTGGTACTGAAGCATTAAATCTAATTCTAAGGGAAGAAATTGCGGGTCTGTTATCAGAAACTAATTCTGGTGAAGACATTGATTTCTCAATCCCTCAAACAAATAAACCTTACGTTATAATGGTAGTGGGCGTCAATGGAGCTGGAAAAACCACTACTATTGGAAAACTTGCTTATCAACTAAAAAAACAAGGACTTAATGTCGTCTTAGGGGCAGCTGACACATTTAGAGCTGCGGCTATTGATCAGTTGCAGGTTTGGGCTGATCGAGTGGGAGTTCCAATTATCAAACAGTCTATGGGAAGTGACCCGGCTTCTGTAGCTTTTGATACTTTACAAAGTGCTGTCACTTCTAATGCAGATGTGGTTATTATTGATACCGCTGGACGTTTACATAATAAAGTTAATTTGATGAATGAATTAACCAAAGTCAAGCGTGTGATGCAAAAAGTAGTTGAGCATTCACCACACGAAGTACTGTTGGTGCTGGATGGTTCTACCGGTCAGAACGCTTTTGAACAAGCCAAACAATTTACAGCCGCGACTGAAGTAACTGCTCTAGCGATTACCAAATTAGATGGCACTGCTAAGGGGGGGGTTGTCATTGGTATTAGTGACGAGTTTAAAATTCCGGTAAGATATATCGGCGTAGGAGAAGGTATAGAAGATCTTCAAGTTTTTAATAAGTTTGAATTTGTAGATTCATTTTTCAAATAAACCGCAACATTAATAGTATCATATCATGAGAACTAAAACACTTAAAAAAAATAAAATTAATGTGATCACCTTAGGCTGTAGCAAAAACGTCTATGATAGTGAAGTGTTAATGGGGCAGCTCAAAGCGAGTGGGAAAGAGGTGGTTCATGAAGAAGAAGGAAATGTAGTCGTTATTAATACCTGTGGCTTTATAAACAATGCCAAAGAAGAAAGTGTCAATACGATTTTAGATTACATGCAGAAGAAAGAGGATGGAGAAGTTGACAAAGTGTTTGTGACGGGCTGTTTGAGTGAGCGTTATAAGCCAGACTTGCAGAAAGAAATCCCTAATGTAGATCAGTATTTTGGAACAACCGAATTACCACAACTATTAAAGGCTTTAGGTGCTGACTATAAGCATGAACTTATTGGAGAACGCCTAACAACTACCCCAAAAAACTATGCTTATCTAAAAATTGCAGAAGGCTGTGACCGACCTTGTAGTTTTTGTGCCATTCCATTAATGCGAGGAAAACATAAATCGACTCCAATAGAGCATCTTGTTATTGAGGCTGAGAAATTAGCAGCTAACGGGGTTAAAGAATTGATTTTAATCGCTCAAGATTTAACGTACTACGGATTAGATATATACAAAAAAAGAAACTTAGCTGAGCTTTTAGAGGCGCTAGTAAAAGTTGAAGGCGTAGAATGGATTCGTTTGCATTATGCATTTCCAACAGGGTTTCCGCTAGATGTTTTGGACGTTATGAAGCGTGAGCCCAAAATATGTAACTATTTGGATATTCCATTGCAACATATTTCAGATAAAATTCTTAAAAGTATGCGTCGTGGAACAACGCAAGCTAAAACCACAAAACTGCTCACTCAATTTAGAGCAGCAGTTCCAGAAATGACCATCCGAACGACCTTAATTGTTGGATATCCAGGAGAAACCGAAGAGGATTACCAAACCTTAAAAGCGTGGGTAGAAGCAATGCGTTTTGAACGTTTAGGCTGTTTCACCTATTCTCATGAAGAAAATACACATGCCTTTAATTTAGAAGATGATGTGCCTGAAGAAGTGAAGTTAGCAAGAGCTAATGAAATTATGGAAATTCAATCTCAAATTTCATGGGAATTGAATCAAGCAAAAATTGGAGAAACTTTTAAAGTTGTTATAGACCGTAAAGAAGGTACTTACTTTGTTGGAAGAACCGAATTTGATTCTCCAGATGTTGATAATGAAGTCTTAATAGACGCTACAAATACATACCTCAAAACAGGGGAGTTTGCGACCGTTAAAGTAACTGAAGCAGCCGATTTTGATTTGTATGCAGAAGTGGTATTGTAATCCCCTTTTAGTAATTGCATACGAAATAGAGTATTTTTACATATAATAAGTTAACGCTATGCCAATAGACTGTATTTCATTTCGAGACACCGCTTATGCTTCAAAGCTTATCTGTGATTATGTGGAACAACATACAAAACTCCAGCCCCTTTATAATCGTTATCCAACTTTAGAGAATTTTAAACGTCAAGCAGACGCTAAAAAAGTAGAGTTTTCAACTGAAAAAAGAACTGTTTTAGTGAGTGCACTATCGCAACAATATGAGAAATCAGGGCCTTCTGACTTAACAACCTCTATAATTCAGTCTCTTGCTAACCAAAACACTTTTACCGTCACTACTGGTCATCAATTAAACTTACTAGGCGGGCCACTCTACTTCTTATACAAAATTATAACAACTATAAATTTAGCAAAGGAGTTAAAAAGAAACGATCCCAAAAATAATTTCATCCCTATTTTTTGGATGGCTACAGAAGATCATGACTTTGAAGAAATTAATCATTTTAATTTTCAAAACAAGCGTTTTCAATGGTCGCAAGAAACTTCTGGTGCCGTTGGCTTATTAGACACTTCAGGACTGTCTGATCTTATAACTGTTTTTTCTAATGTTTTAGGAAAAACAGTTCAAGCCAAATTTCTTAAAGAATTACTCAATAACACGTACACAAACCATTCAAACTTAGCGGATGCAACACGCTATTTAGTTCATGCTTTGTTTGAGGGTGAAGACTTACTTGTTATTGATGGTAATGATGCAGCCTTAAAGCGTTTATTTATTCCTGCGATGGCTACAGAATTGACCACTAGTAACGCTTTTAAGTTTATTTCTCAGACGAGTGATATACTGAAATTAATGGATAACGATTATAAAATTCAAGTAAACCCTAGAGAATTAAATTTATTTTATTTGAAAGACAATGTACGTGAACGCATTGTAAAAATCGATGAGGCTTATAGTGTGTTAAACACCCAACTATCTTGGGATTTACAAGGCATTTTAGAAGAACTTAATCTTTTTCCAGAGCGGTTTTCGCCAAATGTGATCATGCGCCCTTTATTTCAAGAAACAATCCTTCCTAACCTTTGTTATATTGGCGGCGGAGGTGAGTTGTCTTATTGGCTTCAGCTTAAAACATATTTTGATTCTGAACTGCTTAATTTTCCAATTTTGTTACATCGAAATGCAGTGCTTTTGGTGAGTCAAAAGCAGCAACAGAAATTAGATAAACTGAACCTTTCTGTGGCAGAGTTATTTAAAAATAAACAAGAGCTTATTGATTCTCAAATCAAAAAAATGACAGTATTGACTATTGATTTCTCTAATCAAAAAACAGCTTTAAAGCAACAGTTTTTAGCGCTTTACAACATGGCTAGTCAAACAGATAAGTCCTTCTTGGGTGCTGTTTCAGCTCAAGAAAAAAAACAAATTAAAGGATTGGAGGTTTTAGAAAAGCGTCTTCTTAAAGCAGAAAAGAAATCTCACAAAAACTATATTAATCGATTAGAACAATTACATTCGGAACTTTTTCCTAATGGAAATCTTCAAGAGCGTTTCTCAAACTTCTCAGAATTTCATTTAGAACATGGTGATGATTTCATTGAACGATTAAAAAAAGAGCTAGTCCCCTTAGATCAAAATTTTCATATTTTTTATTTATAAATTTTTAAAATTAGTACTTCAATTTTATTTATAAATATTACTTTTGAATATGCAACACGATAAGGTATTAATACTCGATTTTGGATCTCAATATACTCAGCTTATAGCAAGACGCGTAAGGGAGCTTAACATATATTGTGAAATCCACCCCTACAATAAAATCCCCACTAATTTAGACGAATTCAAGGCCGTAGTGCTTTCTGGAAGTCCACAATCTGTGAGAGGTGAAAATGCCTTGCATCCAGATTTGTCAGAAATACGTGGCATAAAGCCATTACTAGCGGTCTGTTATGGTGCTCAATATTTGGCCCACTTTTCTGGTGGTACTGTTTCGCCATCCAAGACAAGAGAGTACGGTCGTGCTAATTTATCCTATGTAAAAGAAAATGAAGCTTTCTTTGAGGGTGTCACTTCTGGAAGTCAAGTATGGATGAGTCACAGTGATACCATTAAAGAATTACCTACCAATGGTGTTTTATTAGCCAGTACTACAGATGTGGGTAATGCTGCATATAAGATTGAAGGTGAGACTACTTTTGCAATTCAATTCCATCCTGAAGTTTACCATTCAACCGATGGCAAAACTTTATTACATAACTTTTTGGTTTCCATTGCTGGTTTAAACCAGGATTGGACTCCTGACTCATTTGTAGATGAAACGGTTTCGGATTTAAAATCAACACTTCAAAATGATAAAGTTGTTTTAGGTTTATCTGGAGGCGTTGATTCAACTGTGGCTGCAATTTTATTGCACAAATCCATTGGTAAAAACCTCTATTGTATTTTTGTAAATAACGGATTACTTAGGAAAGATGAATTTTCAAGCGTTTTAACTCAGTATGAAGGAATGGGGCTTAATGTCAAAGGAGTAGATGCCTCAGACCGTTTTATGGAGGCCTTGGCAGGTCTGGAAGATCCAGAACTGAAACGCAAAGCCATTGGGCGCGTATTTATAGAAGTTTTTGATGATGAGGCACAAATGATACAGGATGTTAAATGGTTAGCTCAAGGTACTATTTATCCTGATGTAATAGAAAGTGTTTCTGCTACTGGAGGCCCTAGTGCAACCATAAAAAGTCATCATAATGTAGGGGGGTTGCCTGACTTCATGAAGCTACAAGTAGTAGAGCCTCTCAAGGCTTTGTTTAAGGACGAAGTGAGACGTGTAGGTGCTTCTATGGGTATTGACGCTAAGTTGCTTGGCCGTCACCCTTTTCCTGGACCTGGACTCGCCATACGTATTTTAGGAGATATTACCCATGAAAAAGTTCGTATCCTACAAGAAGTAGACGCTGTATTTATAAATGGATTAAGAAAATGGGATTTATATGATAAGGTCTGGCAAGCAGGCGCTATTTTATTACCGGTAAATAGCGTAGGAGTTATGGGTGACGAGCGTACCTATGAAAAATGTGTTGCTTTAAGAGCAGTAGAAAGCACAGATGGAATGACCGCTGATTGGGTGAATTTACCTTATGAATTTCTCCAAAAAACATCCAATGATATAATCAATAAAGTAAAAGGGGTCAATAGAGTAGTCTATGACATTAGTTCCAAGCCACCTGCGACCATAGAGTGGGAATAATCCCAATGTTAGGGCAGTAGTGAGTTTTTAAAATAAGCATATGAAGCATTTTTTAATTTTTTTAGGATTCATAGTATTTAGTTTGTCTAGCGATGCTCAAAATTTAAAAACACACAATGTAAAAACAGGAGAATCTGTCGAAAGTATCGCTCAGCTTTATAAAATATCACCGGCTGATATTTACGCTTTAAACCCAGATGCTTCATCGGGTATTGGCGTTAATACGTCGTTGATTATTCCTGAGTCATTTTCAGACAGATTAAATCCTCCACTGACGGAAAAAGAAATAGAATCTTATAAAGTTCATAAAGTTCGCCGAAAAGAAACACTTTTTAGCATTGCCCAAAAATATAATATCACAGTTCAAGATTTAAAAGCTCACAATGAACGATTAGGACATAAAAAGTTAAGGTCTGGAAAAAAAATATACATCCCTATTTTTAAGGAAAACAATAATCAATCCTATAACAGTTCATTACAACTCTATACTGTTTTAGCTAAAGAGGGAAAATGGCGCATAGCCTATAAGTTTGGAATCTCAGTGCCTCAACTTGAAGCGCTCAATCCAACAATGGGAGCCTATCTAAATGAGGGACAGCAATTAAATGTGCCTAATATCATAGTTTCAGACACAAAGCCGATAGAAGAAGATCAGTTTGGATATTATATCGTAAAAGCAAGTGAAGGCTTTTATAGACTCGAAAAAAAGTTAGGACTTTCTAAAGAATTGCTACAGTCTCTTAATCCAGAGCTAAAGATAGAAGGATTAAAATTGGGTATGGTTTTAAGAGTACCAAAGTCTAGCGTCAAAGATATTGAAACAGCTTTGGTTTTTACAACCACTCTGTCGGATAGTTTAGTAGATTTAACGGTTAAAAACATAGGTCTTTTATTGCCATTTAAGACAAAAAGTATCGATTCAGATTCCTTGTCCTTAGCTAGAGAGCAACTAAAACGTGACGGATATATTAATGTTTCTACCGATTTTTATTCTGGAGTTGCTGTTGCAATAGATTCCGCTAAACAATTAGGGATTTCTGTAAACTTGGATGTGTTCGATACCAATGCTAAAGCGTTGGATTTAAAAACAATACTGAATCAGACGGATTTTTCAAAATATGACGTAATTATTGGACCACTAACTTCTCAGAATCTTGAGTTGACAGCCCAACATGTTCTAAGTAATAACATTCCAGTAGTGTCTCCGTTTGTTAAGTCAAAAAAGAGTTATTCTAATTTGTTCCAAACCATCCCAGACTTGGATTGGATGCGATCCAAAATAGTTTCTTATGTCAAAACAGATACGATTCCGCACAGGACATTAATTATATATGATTCAAAAAACTCCTCGACAGCAACTTATTTAAAAACGGCATTTCCTTCGGCTTCTATGATGACTTCAAAAACAGATAACAAGGGAGTTGAGCAGTTTTATTTAATGTTAGAAGATGTTCAAAAAGCACTTTTACCTGGAAAAACAATTGTTTTTCTTGAGTCAAATAACGAGAGTTTTGTTTCGAACGTCACAAGTATGTTAAATGCCATGAATGGCTTCACGACACTAGTGGATAAAACTGAAATTCAGCGAGATATATTATTGATGACAACGTCAAATAACAGAGCATTTGAAGGGCAAAACGTCTCAAATTATGATTTATCTAACTTACATTTTCAGTATCCAGCTATTAATTTCAACATGGAACTTCCAAGTATCTTTCAAGAAAAATATTTAAATAAGTTTGGAACGTTTCCTAACAAATATGCTATAAGAGGGTTTGACTTAACTATGGATTTACTGCTTCGACTTAGTAAGTTTGGAACTCTGTATGAAAGCGCATCAAATATTCAAACTAGCTATATAGGGAATAAATTTAAATATACACTTCTGCCAGAAGGGGGCTATAAAAATGAGGCCGGTTTCATACTTAAATATGACGACTTAGAAATCATTAAAGTCCAAGATTAACTTATCTTAATAAAAAAGCGATTAACTAGCTAGTTTTCCACTTAATACCACATCCAATACTAGGCTTTTGAGTCCGTGTATTTACTTTGTTTTTCAATAAGCAGTCTACGGCATGTTTTAAGTCGCTTCCATCTACTGGAAGGTTATTTCCAGGTCGAGATTCATCTAGCTGACCTCGATACGTTAGCTTTAGCTCGGAGTTAAATAAATAGAAATCTGGTGTGCAAGCCGCATTATACGCTTTGGCGATATCCTGTGTTCTGTCGTACAAATAAGGGAAAGAATACTTCATTTTTCTCGCATGAAGTTCCATAGCTCTTGGTCCGTCTTGTGGGTACTTTTCAGCATCATTACTAGAAATTGCAATGACTCTAACCCCTTTTGTTTTTAGCTCCTCAGCTAGAACAATTAATGCTTCATTAATATGAATGACATAAGGACAGTGATTGCATATAAACATTACCATAGTCCCATTTGGACCTTTTAGTTTGTTTAATGATTTTATAGAATCTGAAACAGTATCCCATAATTTAAAATTTGGTGCTTCCGTTCCTAATGGAAGCATATTTGATGTTGTTTGAGCCATTTTGAGTTAGATGTCCTCAAATATATGCAAAGATTTGTACTTATTCGTTTAGGAAGTACTCAAAAATTTATATCTTGAATACTTTAATTAATGAAATAAATATGGGAGCTATAATTTCGTTTGATGACTTCTCTAAAATTGATTTGAGAATAGGCACTATAATAGAAGTTCTTGACTTTGAACAGGCACACAATCCGGCCTATAAATTAACTATAGATTTTGGTGGTTTAGGGATTAAAAGGTCTTCAGCCCAGATTACATCTCTTTATTCAAAAGAAGATTTATTGAATAAGCAAATTATAGCTAATGTTAATTTTTCAAATAAACAGATTGCTAATTTTATCAGCGAATGCTTAGTTTTGGGAGCTGTAGGGGCATCAAAAGTTGTTGTATTATCACCCGAAGTAAGTGTGCCTAACGGAACTGCCGTACGATAAATAGATTGGTATTCAGAAAAGTCTTGCTTTATATTCTATTTATCAATATTGTAGAGTTACTTAAACCTGGAATTATACCCGGAGCAAATTGGTTCAGTACTAAACCGTAGAGATCAAAATCAAAGCCTTTCTGGAACTCATTTTGGGCATATAATCTAACGAATGCTATTCCAGGTAAGGGAAAGTTATAAGGAGAATTTTTATTCTTTTTTTTATTGTATTATCTCTATTAAATGTCATCAAAATTTACATCGGTAAAGCTGCCACTTGAGGGCTCTTCTTTAGTCTCTTCTGATGGAAACTCTTCTTTCACGTAGTCTTTTTGGTGTCTATCGCTAATAACTTCTTGACCTTTTTCATTAATTATATAATCAGTCATTTCTTTTAGTATTGAATTAAACTCTGTAAAGTCTTCTTTGTAAAGATATATTTTATGCTTTTTGTAGTGAAAAGAACCATCGTCATTAGTGAATTTTTTACTTTCTGTGACTGTTAAGTAGTAGTCATCAGCTTTAGTAGCTCTAACATCAAAAAAATAGGTGCGCCTTCCAGCCCTTAAAACTTTTGAATATATTTCTTCTTGTTCCATAAATGTAGTATTAAAAATTAGAAAGAGGTTCAATTAATAGCTCTCTATTACAATCAAAAGTCTATAAAATAAATTAACACACCAACTAATTTGTGTATTTATTTTCTAGAATTCAATGATTTATTGTTTTATGAAATTAACTCGAAATTTCTTGTAGTTGATTTTGATAAAGCTCTTTGTAATAACCTTCAACATTAATAAGTTCCTTGTGAGATCCTTTTTGCGTAATGATTCCGTTATTTAAGACCACTATAATGTCTGCATTTTTAGCAGACGAAATTCTATGACTAACTATAATAGTTGTTTTCTCCTTGGTCACTAATTCTATGTTATTTAGAATTTGTTCTTCGGTTTCTGTGTCAACTGCAGAAAGACAGTCATCTAAAAGAAGAATTTGAGGGTTTTTTATAAAGGCCCTTGCAATGGATGCTCGTTGCTTTTGCCCTCCCGAAAGCGTGATGCCGCGCTCTCCTAAAACAGTGTCATATCCATTTTTAAAATTAATAATATTGTCATGAATAACTGCCATTTTTGAAGCTTGGATAACTTCGTTGTCAGATGCTTTGTTTTTTCCAAATTTGATGTTGTTTTTGAGACTGTCAGAAAACAAAAAGGGATCTTGAGGCACAAAACCGATACTAGATCTAAGGCTATCTAGGTTTAGGCTTTGTATCGCTTTTCCGTCTATTTCTATATGTCCTTTTTCCACATCATATAAGCGACCAATGAGCTCTAATATAGTTGATTTTCCAGAGCCAGTGTTTCCAATAATAGCAAGAGTTTGCCCCTTTTTTACTTCAAAGCTGATTCCTTTCAAAGCTTGAATGTTGGTACCTTCATATGTGAAGTACACATCTTTAAACGAAATAGATCCTTCAATTTTAGATTTCTTCTCACTGGTATTAACGATACTAGGAGTTTGCTTCAGGAATTCATTTATGCGTTTTTGTGAAGCCTCCGCTTCTTGTACTAAGGAAGTAACCCAACCAATAGAAGCCACAGGCCATGTGAGCATATTCACATAAATTATAAACTCTGCAATGGTTCCCAAATTCTCAATCTGCCCATCCATGTACTGCTTCCCACCAATATAAATGACAATCAGGTTACTTATGCCTATTAGCAGTAACATTAAAGGATGAAAAAAAGCTTGAATTTTAGATAAACCTAAGCGTTTTTCGCGTTGAGCGTTTGCTAAATCTGAAAACTTTTGTTCTGTTTGTGCCTCTAAAGCATAGGCTTTTGTAATCCAAATGCCACTAAAAAACTCTTGAGTTGATGATGATAAGGTGGATAAATGAGTTTGTACAATCGTACTTTGTTTATGAATTAGTTTACTAAGAAAATAGATGGATACAGATAAAAATGGCAACGGCAATATGGTGTACAGTGTGAGTGAAGGCGATTGATTGTACATATATACCAAAGCAACAATAAATAGTGTTAAAGTATTAATTGTATACATCACGGCTGGTCCAATGTACATTCGGACTTTACTAACATCTTCACTTATTCGACTCATAAGGTCTCCTGTGCGGTTTCGTTTGTAAAAAGCAATAGAAAGCTGTTGATAGTGGTTGTAAACTTCATTTTTCAAATCATACTCTACATGCCGCGACACATTAATTATAGTTTGACGCATTAAAAAAGTAAATACCCCAGTTGCAATGGCGGCTCCAATGATGTAAAGTATATAAATACTTATTTGATTTCTAAAAATAGCAGTGCTCGTTGGATCAGTAATTTGATCAGAAATTAAAGTAATCGATTTTCCAATAAGTTGAGGAGTGAATAATGCAAATATCTTAGATCCAATTGTGATAAGAATACCTAGGATGATTTTATAGCGATACTTTAAAAAATATTTATTAAGGTATTGAAGTTCTTTCATTGGTTATATTGTAGGATCTTATATGGGTTGATAACCCAGGCACAAAGATAGGAGTTTTAGAGAAAGATGACATTGTGTAAAAAAACTAATTTTTGAATTTTTAGAAGCAAAATAATACTATTTTTGTCAGGCGATTTATTTCAATTGTAAGAATCAAAACAAACAAGGGGCAAAACTCATCCAAAAATTAAGTTCTTTATACCATGCTGAATAGAAGACATATCCGAACCAAAGTAATGCAAGTTATTTATGCCCTTAAAAGATCAGAGGATGTTAACTTGGCCTCTGAAGAAAAATTCCTTAATTCTAGCATGGACAGTATGTATTCTCTCTATCTGCTAATGCTTTCATTACTTATTAAAGTACATGATAAGGCAAAGGATCAACAAGAAAAATCTCAACAAAAACACCTTTTAACTTCAGAGGATTTAAATCCTAACATGAAGTTTATTAAGAATTCACTTCTAGTTCAGATGTCTGATAGCCAGTCTTTAAAAAATGCATTTGAGCGCTATAAAATCCAAAACTGGGAATTAGATAATGAATATGTAGAAGTCATATTCAGGTCTATCTTAGAAAGTGATATCTATGCTGCTTACATGGATTCTAAGTCTTCTTTTAATAACGACAAACAGTGTGTAGTTGATATATTTAAAGACGTAATCGCCCCTAATGAGAAATTATATGATTATTTAGAAGATCGAAATTTAACATGGATAGACGATTTGCCAGTAGTTAACACAGCATTAGTTAAGCTTCTTAATAAAGCCAAAGAAACTAATTCAGATGGTTACTTTACGCCTCAGTTATTTAAGGACAAAGAAGATAAAGAGTTTGGTGTTGAGTTATTAAGAAATACAGTTCTTAATATTGAATCTTATAGTCAAGAAATAAGCTTAAAAACCCAAAACTGGGATAAGGACCGTATTGCTGATATTGATTTTGTGCTGCTTCAAATGGCTATTTGTGAGTTTCATGAATTCCCATCAATTCCAACGAAAGTATCAATTAACGAGTATATTGAAATAGCTAAAGAATATTCAACACCAAAAAGTAATGTGTTTATAAACGGTGTTTTAGATAAAATTGTAAAAGAACACGACGAAAACAAAACCTTAAATAAAATAGGACGTGGATTAATGTAATTTTTTAGCTACTTTTACTAACTGATTTTTTAAAATAAAATTAATTAAAATTCTAACTTATGAAAAAATTATTTTTAACACTAACAATAGCTAGCTTAGTTGTTTTTACTTCTTGCAAAGAGAACGCTACTGAAAAAATAAACCAGGAAAATGTAACTAAAGCTGCCGAGAGAGATTCTCAAGCTGTAGTTTTTCCAAGTATCTCTTTTGATAAAACGGAGCACGATTTTGGACAAATAATGAATGGAACGCCTGTAGAAACAACATTCTCTTATACTAACACAGGAAAATCTCCACTTGTTGTTACCGATATTAAAAGCACATGTGGTTGTACGGTTCCTCAAGGGTGGAGTAAGGAACCTTTAATGCCTGGAGCTTCTTCACAATTTAGCGTTAAGTTTAATGGAAAAGGAGCCAACAAAACTTCTAAAACAATTACGTTAACAACAAACACACAAACGGGAAGAGAGCAGGTAAGAATCTCAGCATTCATCACTCCAGATCCCAACGCACCTGTTGTTAAAAAACAATAATTAATAATAATCATTCAATACCTGTATATGGAAGCTCTTAGCCAATTTACCCCCTTTATTTTAATGTTTATAGTGGTCTATTTTTTTATGATAGCCCCTCAAATGAAACGTGCTAAAAAAGAAAAGAAATTTGCAGCCGAATTAAAAAAAGGAAATAAGGTAATAACTAAAAGTGGAATGCACGGAAAGATTGCCGAATTAAATGACAAAGATAACTCTTGCGTCATTGAAACCCTAGCCGGTAAAATTAAATTTGACCGTTCGGCCATTTCGATGGAAATGAGTCAAAAACTAAATTCGACATCAGTCAAATAACAACAAAAAAAAGCCGCTATATTAGCGGCTTTTTTTATAAGTAGCGTTTTTGTGTCAGCTCAGCAATTTTACAAATTACTTCAGTAGCACTTAGTATACTTTCTAGTGGCACATATTCATAGCGCCCATGGAAGTTATGGCCTCCCGCAAAAATATTTGGACAAGGCAATCCCATAAAACTCAATTGAGATCCATCAGTACCCCCTCTTATAGGTTTTATGAGTGGTTGGATATTTAATTCTCTCATAGCGGCTTCTGCAATGTCTACAATATGCATAACAGGCACCACCATTTCCTTCATGTTATAATACTGGTCTTTGACCTCAATTTCAAATACAGTATGACCAATGTCATTGTTTAGCGAATCGACTAAATCAACAAGATGTTGCTTTCGCGCTTCAAACTTCGTCCGATCATGGTCTCTTACGATATAACTCAGTTCAGTACCTTCCACTTTTCCTTCCATACTGTGAAGGTGATAAAAACCTTCATAACCTTCAGTTTGTTCAGGAGTTTCATTTTTTGGGAGCGCTTCAATGAATTGAGACGCATAATACATGGAGTTAATCATTTTTCCTTTGGCATAGCCAGGGTGTACAATTTTCCCATTTACTTTAATGACAGCACCAGCAGCATTAAAGTTTTCATATTCTAATTCTCCTATTTGACTTCCGTCCATAGTATAGGCCCAGTCTGCTCCAAATTTTTTAACATCAAATTTGTGAGCACCACGACCAATTTCTTCATCTGGAGTGAACCCAACTTTTATAGGGCCATGTTTTATTTCTGGATGCTGAATGAGGTATTCCATAGCACTCACAATTTCACATATTCCTGCTTTGTCGTCAGCCCCCAAAAGGGTGTTGCCATCGGTGGTAATTAAAGTTTGCCCTTTGTATAACAGCAAATCCTCAAAATAACCAGGCGACAAAACAATGTTCTCTTCCTTATTTAGTACGATATCAGAGCCATCATAATTTTCAATAATTTGAGGTTTTACATTTGCAGCTGTAAAATCAGGAGACGTATCAAAATGAGATACAAATCCAACAGTAGGTACTTTGTGTGCTACGTTTGAGGGCAAGCTAGCCATGATGTATGCATTTGCATCAATGCTCACGTCCTGCATGCCAATTGATTTTAATTCTTCGGCCAGTTTATTGGCAAGGTCCCATTGTTTCGGCGTACTTGGAGTTGAAGTAGATTTTGGATCGCTTTCGGTATCTATTTTTACATAGCTAATAAAACGATTCAGAATATGTTGTTTGTCTAACATTTAATTTTGTCTTTGCTCAAAAATAATTAACCCCTTCTAAAGTGCCAAGACTTCTTTAGAGTTTCTTTTTTTGTTTCGCTATTTAGCGTATTTTTGTATTCAAAATATACGTCATGTATAAGTCGATTATTCGTAAAATCCTTTTTAAATTTGATCCTGAAGCCGTTCATTATTTCACTTTTGACGCGATCAAGCTACTGTGTAAAATCCCCTTAGTCCCTGCCTTAATCAGGTCTCTTTTTCAGGTGAATCACCCGAAGCTTGAACGTGAGTTGTTTGGGTTGCGTTTTAAAAACCCTGTGGGGTTAGCCGCCGGATTTGATAAGAATGCAGTCCTATACAATGAACTTGCAAATTTTGGTTTTGGATTTATTGAAATAGGGACTGTGACTCCAAAAGCACAAGAAGGCAATCCGAAAAAACGTTTATTTAGACTGCAAGAGGATAAAGGTATAATCAATAGAATGGGGTTTAATAATGCTGGCCTTGAAGCGGCAATATCTCAATTAAAAAAGAATAAAAAACAAATTATAATAGGAGGAAATATTGGTAAAAATACACAGACACTTCCTGAAGCATATACCGATGATTATTTAGAGTGTTTTAGTGCCTTACACCCTTATGTAGATTATTTTGTTTTAAATGTAAGTTGTCCTAATGTTGGGAGCCATGCCAAATTAAATGATAAAGATTATTTAGAAGAGTTGATAAATGCAGTTCAATCATTAAATACCACTTTTAAAGAAACGAAGCCTATTTTACTTAAAATTGCTCCGGATTTAAATACCACCCAGTTAGATGAAATCATAGCACTTGTTAAGGCTACTAAAATTGAAGGCGTTATCGCCTCTAATACGTCAGTGTCTAGAGAGAATCTTAAAGCTGATGCCGCCACTTTAGAATCCATTGGGAATGGAGGGGTTAGCGGTCAGCCAATCACCAGTAAAAGTACTCAAGTCATTAAGTATTTGTCCGACAACAGTCAAAAAGCGTTTCCAATTATTGGAGTAGGGGGGATTCATTCTAAAAAAGATGCTTTAGATAAGTTAAACGCTGGGGCCGATTTAGTACAGATTTATACAGGCTTTGTTTATGAGGGTCCCGCCCTTGTAAAGCGAATTAATAAAGCGGTCTTGAAGGCCTCTTTAAATTCGTAATTAATTTTGAATATAGAAATTTTAGTTTCATTCATTCTTGCTACAGCAACGCTGGCACTTTCTCCTGGTCCAGATAATGTATTTGTGCTGGTTCAAACTATTTCTTATGGGAAACGTAAAGGAATGGCTATTGTTTGTGGGTTGATTTCGGGCTGTATTATACACACTTCTGTGGTGGCTTTTGGCTTGTCATCAGTTATACAGTCGAGTACAGGGTTGCTTTTTGGCTTGAAGCTTACAGGTGCTTTTTATTTGCTGTATTTGGCCTATTCTACATACATGTCTAATGTGGAGTTGAGTATTGAAAAACAATCGATTAACCAAACGTCTTTAGTTCGTTTGTTTAGAAGGGGTTTTATTATGAATGTAATCAACCCAAAAGTCTCCTTGTTTTTCATGGCCTTTTTTCCTGCTTTTTTATTCAGTCAAAGCATGTCATTAGCCGTTCAGTTTTTTACGCTCGGACTTTTGTTTATGGCAACCTCCTTTATCATTTTCTCACTATTTGTTTTTTTTTCAGGGTCTGTAGCTTCTATTTTAAGGGGAAACAAACGTTTTGAATCTATAATTAAATGGTGTCAAATTACTGTTTTTTTGACCATTGCCATTTTTATTTTAATCACAAATTAAGTCACTAGTCACTATAATTAAATGGAAAAAATAAAACTTATATGGGATTTTAGAGGTCCTTCTAGTATGCATACTGCTACGCACTTTAAAACGCATTTGTTAGAGTTTTTTGAAGCAGAAAAACTGGAGTGGTATACGTGTGAGGTTGAAGCTGTAAATGAGTCTTATCACTATACATTTGTCATTACGAGCAAAGCTCATTTAGCGCTAATTAAATCGGCACTAAAACCAAATAGAGGCCAGCTCGTTAAAGCTGGCTAGAGATCTATTAGTTATACGTTTCTAAGAGTTTGTATTGAGATTCGATAGCTTCCTTAAATTCTATTTTCATGGAGGCTACAAGTTCTGCTACTGATGGGGAGTCATGAATGTTAGTAACCCCTTGCCCTGCAGACCAAATAGTGGCCCAAGCCTTAGCTTCACTCTCAGAAGGAGTGAGTTCTTTTCCAAAATCAATTTTCTTTTCTTGGCTGAGCATTTCCTCAGTAATTCCCATGGCCTCCATACTAGGACGTAAGAAGTTAGCCGCTACCCCAGAAATAGCTGCGGTGTACACTACATCATTTGCACCACTTGAAATAATCATATCTCTGTATTCTTTTGGGGCCTTGCTTTCTTTTGTGTTTATAAACCGAGTACCCATATAAGCTGCATCGGCGCCCATTTGCATGGCAGAGGCGATATCGCGACCATTACTAATGCAACCGGAAAGAATGACTGTTTTATTGAAAAAGCTTTTGATTTCAGCAACCAAAGGCATTGGATTAATAGTGCCAGCATGACCTCCAGCCCCCGCTGCAACCACAATAAGTCCGTCGACACCTGCTTCAGAAGCTTTTTCAGCATGTCGTCTTTTGATAACGTCGTGAAAAACCAATCCTCCATAACTATGAACAGCATCAACCAATTGAGGTACAGCTCCCAATGATGTAATTATAATAGGGACTTGGTGTTTGACGCATAACATCAAATCTGCTTGTACTCGTGGATTTGATTGATGTACAATCAAATTAACCCCAAATGGCGCCGGTTTTGTACCGGTCTCTTTTTCAAAATCTGAAAGAGCAGTTTTAATTTCAATAAGCCACGCCTCAAAACCCTCACTTGTTCGTTGGTTTAGAGCAGGAAATGTTCCCACAATTCCATTTTTGCAGCATTCAATTACAAGTTTTGGTCCTGAGATTAAAAACATTGGAGCTGCGATCGCGGGGATCGATAATTCTTTTATAAATGAAGGTGTACTCATAATAGTGTTTTGTATGAATTTAATAAATTGGTGGGCCTACTTTAGAGCCTTAGCATTTGGTGCTGATAATGGGTTTGCCGATGATTGTGTTTGCAATATAATATATGTATGCTTAACTACCAACGGATCTCTAAAATCCTGCAAGTAAATTAACGATATTAATTACTTACTTTTAAAATTAACTTTCCAATTTTATCACCAGAAAAGAGTTTTAAAAGTATGTTATTGAAATTTTCTATGCCTTCATATATATCTACTTTGCTTTTTATCTCTCCAGTTTGTATCCATTTAAGATAATCAGCGACGGCTTCTGGATATTGATCTTGATAATCAAAAACAACCATGCCTTTCATAGAAGCGCGATTTACTAAAAGTGATAAATAATTACTGGGTCCTTTTGGTTTTGAAGTCGAGTTGTATTGAGAGATTGCTCCGCAAATAACAACTCTTGCATTTCTTCTTAACTTTGTGAGCGCTCCATCTAAGATAGCTCCGCCTACATTATCAAAAAACACATCAATCCCATTTGGGCAATGAGCTTTTAATCCTGAGTATATATTATCATTTTTATAATCAATAGCGGCGTCAAAGCCGAGTTCATTTACAAGGTAGTCGCATTTGGTTTTTCCGCCCGCAATACCCACCACACGGCAGCCTTTTATTTTAGCAATTTGACCTACCAAACTTCCAACAGCTCCTGCGGCGGCTGAAACGAGAACGCTATCCCCTTTTTTAAGCTCAGCAACTTTTAGAATACCAAAATAGGCCGTCATTCCTGGCATGCCTATGATTCCTAAATAGCTCTCTAGAGCTGCTTTTGATTGATCTACGGAGTGAAATCCCTTTCCGTCTGTTGCTAAAAACTCTTGTACACCCCCCCAGCCACAGACAAAATCACCTGCTTTAAACCGTGGATGATTGTTTGCTTTTATGACTTCACCAACGGTGCCAGCACGCATGATTGTACCCACTTCAACGGGGTCAATATAAGACTTACCCTCTCGAATCCATCCTCGCATTGCGGGGTCTAATGAAATGTAATGATTTTTGACAAGGATTTCTCCATCCGAAATTTCAGGAATTTCTGTCGTTTGGTAAGTCCAAGTAGAATCTGTAGGGGTTCCCACAGGGCGTTCTGCTAAGAAAACTTGTTTGTTCATTTAATTTTATTTGTATTATTTTATTTCATTTTAATATTTTATTTAATTGGGATACACCCCTATTAATTTCAATATACTCATGAAAAATACAAATTTTTGATCAAACTTTGATTATTATTTCTCGTGTTTTATGTAGATGCAATTAGTAATATAATTAGAAGCCTATTAAAGCGATTAGTATCGTAATTTTAATTTAAAAAGATCTAGCGTTTTCTTGTAGGAGCACACCAGATCTTTATTAATTAGATTATTTCTGTTTTACTTTGTAAGGAAGAGATAAATCGCCTGATGCGACACTGTACACAGCATAAACGCCTAGCATTGGTAGGTTTTTTTCCTTCCATTCCGTATTTACTTGCATATAAGCTGTTACGCCATCAAAAGAAAAATCTTTAACATTGTTAACTCTAAAGCGGGGCACAACAACTTTTATAGAATTTCCTTTTGTTATAGTATTAAATCCTGGAGAATCCATAAACATAGGCATTCCTGGATTGGTTGCTGGTAGCTTAATACTGTCATCCATCGTATCAAACATTTTCACACTCAGCCCGCCAGCGACTCTGCTGTCTTCTGTTAATACAACCCAATGGGGGTGCCATATGACACCTTCAGATGTGTTGGTCGTATTTCCATCCATATCTTCATCCCATAAAGGGGTGTCATCAAAATCTGGATGAGAAGTCAAGGCCAAAGCTAAAATTCCTTCAGTTTTTGAAAATCCTACATCTGTTGATTTTAAATTAGTTGGAAACACATAGCCTAGTACTGGAGCTCCATTTAAGCCTCCTACCGCTTGAGGCACACTGTTTCCTGCTTTTCCTTTTACCTTGATGTCAAAAATAAAATGTTCTAATTCTGAGTCGTACGTGACTTCTGTCATCGTTATTTTTAAATCATCACTTGATTTAAAATTTTGATCTTCATTGGTTTTTATTTGCGCTGAACAAGAGATAATTGAAGTCGCAAATAAGATTACTAGTAAGTTGTTTTTAAATTTTTTCATGTTTACATATTAGATTTAGAGGGTTTTTGATTTGGTTTTTTCTATTAAAAAATTAATTCATACGATTATTTTGATAGGATGCTTATGCAAATATAGTTAGGATTACTAACAAAAAAAAATATTTCGATCAACTTTTGTGTTTGACAATAAAATTCTTTATCCAAATAGTAGTTTACTATTCACATCTTATAAATACTCTGGTCGGAGAACCTGATCCTCCTATTATTTTTAACGGTGCGACGATTACTTCGCAATGTCCTTCTTCTTGGGCAATTTCCGAAAGACTTCCCAAATTTTCGATAAGAAGAATGTTTCGTTTGGCTAATAGTATTCCGTGGCATGATATCTCAGGTTTTTTGAAATTTGAGCGCATATCTACGGAACCATTATCGGATCCAATCCCTGTAATATTAATTAATTCGTCATCAATAAGTTTGGCAAGATATTGACAAGTTTCTTGAGCAAATCCAAATATTTCTTTGGGAGCTCGTGATTTTGTATTGTACTGATTGGCTAAGCCAAAATTAACAATGAGCCAAGCCCCATTTTGTAGTTGAGCAATAATAGGTTTTATATCAGCTGGATAGACATTCCGATTTTTACGACTAGTCATGTCTAAATATACCATAGGCCCGGTTAATTGATCTACAGTAAGTTCTCCAACAGAAAGTTGTTTGATTTGATCATTGTTTTTGTGTACGAAATGATTTGGGGCATCGATATGAGTACCTGTATGGTCATCAAAGTATAGGTTGCCTCTAAAAAAGCCATGACTTTCTTTATTAAGACTTCCTGAATAAGTAACTGGGTCAAACTGGGTTATTGAATCCGTGTTCAAAAATGGATTTGTTAAGTCCGGAGTTATTTTTTTATTAGAAATGCTATCAGCATAGAATGCTATCATGGGAAACCCTACATCATAATAACGTTGTGCGATTAGCTTTTGATGGTTCAGGATTAAAATGAATAGCAATAGATTAAACAGGTTTCTAATCATAAAAGTTTTTAAATTTAATAATTTATGTTTTGGGATCCTTATATTATGCCACGTAACTAAATTCATACTTTTTGTTACATAAATACCCACTATGGAAGTTAACTGACAATAGTTTTTCACACAATTCAAGATTAATTACGTTATAAATTATTGAAAAAGAAAGAACGATGTAACCAATGGACATCTGATGTAATTAGTGCGCTTTTGAAAGTAATAATCGATTTTAAGGGATAGGATAAAGCCCAAACATTTGTTGCTCATTCTAAAATCAACAGCCCTTTGTTTAACTACGGTTTTATTATATCTTTGATAATTAATTATGTTTTATGAAACAAAAGATAATCGTGACTGGTGGTTGTGGGTACATAGGTTCCCATACAGTCGTAGAGCTACTAACTAATAATTTTGAGGTGGTCATTGTTGATGATTTATCTAACTCAACCATAAAAATTTTAGATCGTATAGAAAAAATCACAGCTGTTAAGCCTGAATTTGTACATATAGATTTAAAGTCTGCAGCAGCTACTAAAGATTTCTTTGAGTCTCATAAAGATGCGGCTGCTGTGATCCACTTTGCAGCGCACAAAGCCGTAGCTGAGTCTATTCAAAATCCGTTGATGTATTATAATAATAATTTTGTATCGTTAATTAATGTTTTAATATCGATGCAAGAATTTGGGATCTCTAACTTTATATTTTCTTCGTCAGCCACGGTTTACGGAAACCCATCTGTCATGCCAATTAGAGAACAAACACCCACACAACGCCCATTTTCACCTTATGGCAATTCAAAAAGAATAGCCGAAGAAATACTAGAAGACGTTTGTAGTGCACATCCTGATTTTTCTACAATTTTATTACGTTATTTCAATCCTATTGGGGCGCATTCATCAGGGTTTATAGGAGAGTTTCCTTCAGGAGTTCCAAATAACTTAATGCCCTACATTACTCAAACTGCAGCTGGTTTGCGAGAAAAGCTCAGTGTGTTTGGAGATGATTACCCCACAAAAGATGGAACAGCTGTTCGTGATTATATTCACGTAGTCGACCTGGCTGATGCGCATGTAAAGGCTGTTTGTAGACTTTTAAGTGACCACACTCAAAGAAATATTGAAACCATTAACTTAGGAACTGGAATTGGGTATTCTGTTTTAGAGGTTATCAAAGCCTTTGAGGCTGTAAGCGGTAAGCCACTTAACTACGAAGTCACTAGTAGAAGAGAGGGTGATGTGGCAGAACTTTACGCTTCCACAGCCTTAGCCAAGAAGCTTTTAAATTGGGAAGCTAAACTTGGATTAGAGTCTATGGTTCAATCTTCTTGGGATTGGGAACAAAACCTAAGAAATGAATAATCTAGTGTTTAATTTTTTATAAGTTAACAGATTTCTGGGTCTACTTTTACAAATTGATGCGTTAATTTTATGATAAACATCACTATTTTTGTGTGTCTAAATAGTATGTTTGTTAAACAATCAATTTAATCTCCTTACAAATGAAGTCAAGTTTTTTTTCTGTTCTGTCGTTGGTCTTTATTTTTTTAATCTCTACAAGTGTAGGGACTAGTAAATCCGCTCAAGAGTTTCAAGCAAGAGCCTATTATTTTTCTAAATCAAAAATGGAATTAGGTAATTGGGGTGCTAGGTTAAGCGAAGCTCAAAAAAAGCAAATTGCTGCACGTATGAAAAATAGACTTGAAAAAGGATACGTATTGTCTTTTAATAAAGAAGAATCCTTGTTTGTAGAAGAAGATCAGTTAGATGCTATTTCTGGCGCTACGGATTCATGGGGTAAAAACTTTGCTCCAGGTAAACAGTACAAAAATGTAAAAACGAACACACAACTACAAGAACAAGAGTTTTATGGAAAAAAGTTTCTTGTCAATGATGTGTTACAGCCTATTGAATGGAAACTTGAATCTGATTCTAAAAAAATTGGTAATTACGATTGTTTTAAAGCGACTGCAACCATTCCAACGAATGAACTAACATGGTATTCATTTTCGTGGGATAAGCTTAATGATACGAACGAAACGGAAAACGATTCCACCCAAACAAAAGAAATTAAGATGACACTAGTAGAAGCGTGGTACACCCCGCAAATCCCTGTGCGTCATGGACCCTTAGAATATTGGGGGCTTCCGGGCTTAATCTTAGAAGTAAGTGCTGACAACACCACCATGTTGTGTTCAAAGTTAGTTCTTAATCCTAATGAAGTCATTGAAATTGAAGCACCTAGCAAAGGAAAAGAAGTTACCAAGTTAGAATACCGAACCATAATCAATGAAAAAATGGTAGAGTTTAGAAATAATCGCATGAGACGTCGCTAGATTTTTCTAAGCCAATCTACAGTTTATTCATAAATCTGAAAATAAATTAAATTATCAATAGTGTTTTTGATACTATTTTTAGAATATCGAAAAAGTGACCACAATTTTTATATTTTTTAAATCTCACTTCAAATAATTTATATATTTACGGAGTATATAGATAACTTATTCTGTTTTCTGATCAAATTATATGGACTTAAATACTTACAAAACCATCTTTACAATTCCGGTTACGCCTTGTAGCCCTGGTTTTACATGTCCTCGTGTTACGCGCTGTCGCCCTTAGGGTGTTTATGTAGTTTCTGAACTCAGGTGTGTCCGGGTTCCCTTTTTTAAATCCTTTCAAAAAAACATTTATTAATTAAAATCTTAAATAATGAATATCATTATTGCAGATAAGTCACATACAATTTACGCCCACACTATATGTGAAGCTATTGAAGCAGCAGCACAAGTAAGAGGAACAGGGATTGCCAAGCGTTCGCCAGAGTATATTATTTCCAAAATGCAAAATGGTAATGCTGTTATTGCTTTAGAAGGTACTACGTTTGCGGGCTTTTGTTACATAGAAACTTGGAGCCACGACAAATTTGTAGCCAACTCAGGCCTTATCGTTGTTCCTGAATTTAGAAACCAAGGGTTGGCTAAGAAAATTAAGCATGTGGTTTTTGAGCATTCAAGAACTAAATATCCAACGTCTAAAATTTTTAGCATTACGACCGGACTTGCGGTCATGAAATTAAATAGTAGCCTTGGGTATAAGCCGGTTACTTTTTCTGAACTCACCAATGAACCTAGCTTTTGGAAGGGCTGTCAGACTTGTAAAAATTATGATGTCTTACAGCGGACTTCTGAAACCATGTGTTTGTGTACAGGGATGTTATTTGACCCCAAGTCTGAACAAACCCCAAAACCTGACAGAGTAAAAGAAAAAACATTTCTAAGATTAAAAAGCATCAAACAAAGCTTATTTCTGAAAAAAACTAAAAAATGAAAAATTTAAAAAAATTAGTAATCGCCTACAGTGGTGGTTTAGATACCTCTTATTGTGCAGTCTCTTTATCAAAACAAGGCTATGAAGTTCATGCTGTAAGCGTCAATACCGGTGGTTTTTCTAAAGATGATATCAAAACCATTGAGGCGAATGCCTACAAAATGGGAGTTACGACCTATAAAAACATTGAAGCTGTGACTACCTTTTATCAAAAAGTAGTCAAATACTTAATTTACGGAAATGTCTTAAAAAATAATACCTATCCATTATCTGTAAGTGCCGAGCGTATTGTACAAGCCATTGAAATTATTGAGTATGCCAAGTCCATTGATGCCAAATTTATTGCACATGGCAGTACAGGTGCTGGAAATGATCAAGTTCGATTTGATATGATTTTCCAAACTCTGGCTCCAGAAATTGAAATTGTTACGCCAATTAGAGATCAAAAGTTAACGCGACAAGAAGAAATTTCTTATTTAAAATCTAACGGAATTAATTTGGATTGGGAAAAAGCAAAGTATTCGATTAACAAAGGATTGTGGGGTACAAGCGTTGGGGGAGATGAAACTCTGACCTCTGATTTAGCATTGCCAGAATCGGCTTATCCATCTCAGTTAAAAACCAAAACCCCTCAAACTATAGCGCTCACTTTTGACAAAGGAGAGTTAACGGCTATTGATGGCAAAGAGAACACTTCTGAAGTGCTAATTCAACAGCTTAATGATGTAGGTTCTAAGTATGCCATTGGAAGGGATATTCATGTAGGAGATACCATTGTAGGTATTAAAGGACGCGTAGGATTTGAAGCGGCTGCCGCTCTTATTATCGTCAAGGCCCATCACTTACTTGAAAAACATACATTAACAAAGTGGCAACTTCAGCATAAAGACTATCTGTCTAATTTTTATGGAATGCATTTACATGAAGGTCAGTATTTGGATCCTGTTATGCGTGACATGGAAGCGTTTTTAACCTCTAGTCAAACATGTGTTTCTGGGGTTGTTGAGGTGGTATTGAAACCATATCATTTTTCAATTAATGGGATTAAATCTCCCCATGACTTAATGAACGCGAAGTTTGGGAGCTATGGAGAAGTTAATTCTGGCTGGACCGCCGAGGAGGCGAAAGGCTTTATTAAAATTAACGGCAATCAAAATAAAATTCATCAACAAGTAAATTCAGACATATGATACAAGCAGGAATTATAGGGGGAGCTGGATATACAGCTGGAGAACTGATTAGACTTCTATTAGGGCACTCTAAAGTTACTATTAACTTTGTATATAGTACCTCTAGTGCTGGTAAAAAAATAAGCACGATTCATCAAGATTTAGAAGGGACTACTGATCAATTGTTTACTGATTCAATCAAAACAGATGTTGATATTTTATTTCTTTGTTTGGGACATGGGAATTCTAAGGCTTTTTTAGAAAAAAACTCGTTTTCTAAAACGACTAAAATCATTGATTTATCTAACGACTTTAGGCTAACAGAAGATGCTGTTTTTCAAGAAATGCCGTTTGTATATGGCCTGACAGAATTAAATAAGGAGGCCATACAATCTGCTCAATATATTGCCAATCCAGGTTGTTTTGCAACGGCCATTCAGTTGGCAATTTTGCCTTTAGCGGCCAGCAGCTTAATTAAGGATGCCATTCATGTCAATGCTGTTACCGGCGCAACCGGCGCGGGGACGGCCTTATCGCCTACGACTCATTTTACATGGCGGGTAGATAATTTTTCACATTACAAAGCATTTAACCACCAACACCTAGGAGAAATTCATCAATCGGTTAATTCACTGCAGCAAGATTTAGATAGTATTATTCATTTTATCCCAAACCGAGGCAATTTCTCCAGAGGAATATTCGCCACTATTTATACAACTTATGAAGGTACTTTGGAAACAGCTATATCCCTCTTTAAAAACTACTATAAAGAAGCAGAGTTTACTTTCGTCTCTGACTCTAGTATACACTTAAAACAAGTTGTTAATACCAATAAATGTTTACTTCATTTAGAAGTGCATGACGGGAAGCTACTTGTTACTAGTGTGATTGATAATTTACTTAAAGGCGCTTCTGGCCAAGCAGTACAAAACATGAATTTGATGTATGGGTTCGAAGCCCATTTAGGACTACAATTAAAAGCAAATTATTTTTAAATTATGAGCTATAAACCACTACCACATGGTCTAACCATTTTAAAATCCAAGATTGATGGACTCGGCTTGTTTGCAACGCAACACATATCAGAAAACACTGTTTTAGGAGTAATCCATGTTCAAGATTCCCGTTTTGAAAATAATTGTATCAGAACCCCTTTGGGTGGATTTATTAATCATAGTGAAGATCCAAATTTAAAGTCATTTTCAGAAACAGATCTTAAATACATAAAAACTACAAAAGAGATTAATACAGGTGACGAATTAACCTTAAAATATACCCTATACAAAATATGAAAACAGCGATCATTGGAACCGGAAACTTAGGAAGCTCTATTGCAAATGGGCTCATAAAAAACAATGCAATTACCACCTTATATCTTACCAAAAGAAATGTAAGTGGTTTAGTAGATTTTGAAGGCTATCAAAATGTGTTTTTAACAGCTAATAATAAAGAAGCTGTTCAAAAATCGGATATTATTATTCTGGCTGTTCAGCCGGCTCATTTGGAGAACATACTAAATGAGATCACTCAGTTTCTAACAGAAAAACATGTTTTAATCTCTACCATAACAGGATTTTCAATTTCCAGAATTGAAAGTCTTGTTGGTGACCATCAGTTTATTATTCGTGCCATGCCTAATACAGCGATTGCTGTGGGTAAATCTATGACCTGCCTTTGTAGTAATAAAGCTGGGGCGCAACGTCTCGCGATTGCTGAGGCTATCTTTAACCGCTTGGGAACAACTATTACCATTCCAGAACAGCAAATGCAAGCCGCTACTGTTGTGTGTGCGAGTGGAATTGCCTTTTGGATGCGCTTAATTCGCGCCACTACGCAAGCGGCTATTCAGCTTGGTTTTGATGCTAAAGAAGCTCAAAATCTAGCCATGTTTACTTGTGAAGGTGCGGCTAACTTATTAATCAGTTCTGGAAATCATCCAGAACAAGAAATTGATAGAGTGACCACCCCAAATGGCTGTACTATTGAAGGGCTTAACGAAATGGAACATAAAGGGTTGAGTTCCTCTCTTATTCAAGGTATGGTCGCTTCCTTTGAAAAAATTAATAGTATTAAAGCCCACTAATTATGAGTTTATTTGATGTATATCCACTTTTTGATGTGACTCCTGTTAAGGCTGATGACGTTTTTATATATGATGATGCTGGAAATCAGTATTTGGACTTGTATGGTGGTCATGCAGTGATTTCAATAGGACATTCACACCCTGTTTATGTAAATGCACTAACGGATCAACTTCATAAGATTGGTTTTTATAGCAACGCCGTTCAAAATCCAATTCAAACGCGCTTAGCAGACCGTCTTGAACAACTTTCGGGCTGTACGGATTATAACTTGTTTATGTGTAGTTCTGGAGCAGAAGCGAATGAAAATGCGTTAAAATTAGCTTCTTTTCACACCAATAAAGCTACTGTGATAGCGTTTGATAATTCTTTTCATGGACGAACTTCAGCTTGTGTTGCTGCAACTGATAACCCCAAAATTATCGCGCCATTAAATGCCCAACAACAAGTACGCTTTTTTCCGCTTGGAAATTTAGAGTTGGTTGAACAGACCTTAAAAGCGGAACCTATTTGCGCTGTTATTATTGAGTGTGTTCAAGGAGTTGGTGGCTTAGACGAAAGTACTACAGAATTTTACAAAGGCTTAGAACTGTTATGTAACAGGTATCATACGGTTTTAATTGCTGATGAGGTTCAGTCGGGCTTTGGACGAACTGGTGACTTTTTCGCATTCCAAAAACACGGCCTCACCCCTCATATTATTTCAATGGCCAAGGGAATGGGGAATGGCTTCCCAGTAGGGGGAATTCTAATTCATCCTTCAATTAAAGCATCTTATGGATTGCTGGGAACCACTTTTGGCGGCAACCATTTGGCTAGTACCGCCACCCTAGCAGTTTTAGAGGTTTTAGAAGCAGACAAACTAATGCAAAATGCCAAAGCGATGTCGGCTTACTTTACTGAAAAAGCAAAGTCAATTCCTAAGTTAAAACAACTAAAAGGTCGTGGTTTGATGTTGGGCTTAGAATTTGATTTTCCAGTAGCTGAACTTCGTAAAAAATTACTTTTTGATCATTTTTTATTTACTGGAAGCTCCAAAAATCCCAATCTGATTCGGATTTTACCACCATTAACAATTCAAACGGAACATATTGATACATTTTTTAACGCTTTAGCTAAAGAATTATGAAACACTATTTAACCCTTAACGATCTTCCTTCAATTCAAACTGCAGTTCAGGAAGCAATCGCATTAAAATCAGAACCCTATAAGCACAAAAAATTAGGGACTCAAAAAACTCTAGTCATGTTGTTTTTTAATGCCAGTCTTCGAACTCGATTAAGTACCGAGAAAGCTGCTAAGCATTTAGGCATGGAGGTTACGGTATTAAATGTTACTGATTCTTGGGAATTGGAATTTGAATCGGGGGGGGTTATGAATTTAGAGACTTCTGAACACGTTAAAGAAGCGGCTCAAGTGATTTCTCAATATGCTGATATTTTAGCAGTGAGAGCATTTCCGTCTTTGGTAAACAAGACCAAGGACCAGTCAGAATGGATACTAACTAGTTTTGTTAAGTATGCGACGGTTCCAATTGTAAACATGGAAAGTGCTACGGGTCATCCGCTTCAAGCCTTGGCAGATGCCATTACGATTGAAGAATTGAAAACAAAGAAAACGCCTAAAGTGGTCCTTTCTTGGGCGCCCCATCCCAAAGCATTGCCCCATGCAGTCCCTAATTCATTCATTGAAATAATGCAGGCTTCCGAAGTTGATTTTAGCATTGTTCATCCCGAAGGCTATGATTTAGATCCCAAGATTGTAAAAGACACTCCAGTTAGCTATTCGCAAAATGACGCGCTAAAATCGGCAGACTTTGTATATGTTAAAAATTGGAGTAATTATGAGGCGTATGGAACAATCACCTCTCAAGATGCTAGTTGGATGATGACTAAAGAAAAATTGGGCACCGCAACGTTTATGCATTGCTTACCTGTTCGACGTAATGTAGTCGTAGAAGATGCAGTCTTAGATAGTGAGCAATCTGCAGTGATTGCACAATCAAATAATAGAACCTATGCGGCACAACTAGTGTTGAAAAAAATTCTAGAAAATGAATAAAAAGAAAACACTTAAGATTGTTAAAATCGGCGGAAATGTCATTGATAATCCAAAAGCCCTCTATTCATTTCTCAAAACGTTATCCTCAATTCAAGGGCCTAAGATTCTTGTTCATGGTGGAGGCAAATCAGCGACTGCCTTGGCTGAGCAAACAGGGATGGAGGTGAAAATGATTGAAGGAAGACGCGTTACAGATGCTGCTACTTTAGAACTCATCACTATGGTGTATGCAGGTAAAATCAATAAAACAATGGTAGCACAGCTACAAGCTTTTAAATGTAATGCTATTGGGTTTACTGGAGCAGATGGTAATACTATTAGTGCAGAAAAACGACCCGTGTCATCCATAGACTATGGTTTTGTTGGGGATGTGAATGCGGTAGATACTGCAATCCTGAAGCCTCTCTTAGCACATTCCGTGACACCTGTGTTCTGTGCTATTACTCATGACAACAAAGGACAGCTATTAAATACCAATGCCGATACAATAGCTTCTGAATTGGCAATTGCGTTTGCGAAAGAATTTCAAGTTGAACTCTATTATTGCTTTGAAAAAAAGGGGGTTTTAAAAGACGTTAACGATCATAATTCTGTGATTCAAACCATTACCAAATCGACCTATGAAAAATTATTAGACGCCCAATTAATATTTTCTGGGATGCTACCGAAATTAAATAATTGTTTCCATGCGTTAGAACATCATGTTTCAAAAGTTTGCATCGGAACACCAGAAATGTTGCTTGATTCAAAAGCAGTTTTCACAACACTTACTATAAAATGAGCTCAAAAAATTTAACTAGCGACGCTATTCAATTATTAAAAGATCTGATTGAAATTCCTTCGTTTTCTTCAGAAGAACACCACACTGCAAAACGTATTGAAGAGTGGTTTAACGTTAATGACATTCCATTTAATCGCCACCAAAACAATATTTGGGCAGTTAACAGGTATTTTAACGCATCAAAACCTACACTATTATTAAATTCCCATCACGACACCGTCAAACCCAATAACGGCTACACCAAAGACCCATTTAAAGCACAGGTAGAGTCTGGAAAACTATATGGATTGGGAAGTAATGATGCTGGCGGTTGTTTGGTGTCTTTAATGGCTACATTTACGCATTTTTATGCACAAAAAGATCTTAATTATAATTTAGTAATCGTAGCCTCTGCAGAAGAGGAGAGTAGTGGTAAGGCAGGTTTAAATAGCATGTTGTCGATCATTCCTAAAGTTGATGTTGCTATTGTTGGAGAGCCCACACTTATGCAATTAGCGGTAGCGGAAAAAGGATTGGTGGTATTTGATGCAGTTATTAAAGGGACACCAGGGCATGCAGCACACCCAAATTCAGATAATGCCATTTACAATGCCATCAAAGTTTTGGAATGGTTTAAGGGTTATGAGTTTGAAAAAACTTCAGACTCCTTAGGACCCGTAAAACTGACAGTCACACAAATTAATGCTGGAAAGCAACACAATGCGATACCCGCAGGCGTTGAGTTGGTTGTAGATGTTCGAGTAAATGACCAGTACAGCAATTCGGAAATTACTGATATTTTACAAAAATCAGCCCCATGCGATTCCATTATTCCAAGAAGCCTACGGCTTAATTCGTCTTCTATCCCTCTTGAGCATCCGCTTGTTCAAGCGGGTATTGAAATAGGACGTGAAACCTATGGGTCGCCAACGCTATCTGATCAATCGGTTTTGAGTTGCCCTTCTTTAAAATTAGGTCCTGGTGATAGTACGCGCTCGCACACAGCTAATGAGTTCATTTATATCAGTGAAATAGAAGAAGGCATTGCATTATATATTCAATTATTAACTAAAATATTATAGCTATGAAACTTTGGGATAAAGGATTTTCAATTGATGAATTTATTGAAAAATTTACTGTTGGTAATGACCGAGAAATTGATCTTAAGATTGCTGTTTATGATATTCAGGCTACATTGGCACACGCGCAAATGTTGTTAAGAATAGGGCTTCTAAATCCGTTAGAACTCAAAGGGGTTGAAAGGGTATTTGAAACGCTTCAGTCACAGCTTTTAAAAGGCACTTTTGTTATTGATGCACAGTTTGAAGATATTCACTCTAAATTAGAATATGAACTGACCAAAGCCTTAGGGGACACGGGTAAAAAAATACATACAGCTCGCTCAAGAAATGATCAGGTTTTAGTGGCTTTGCAATTGTATTATAAAGCTAATTTAAAGACTATTCAAGATAAAACTAAAACAGTATTCGATACTTTAATTGATTTAGCTAAAACGCATAAATCGGCCTTATTACCAGGATATACCCATTTACAAGTAGCAATGCCTTCGTCTTTTGGGTTGTGGTTTTCTGCTTATGCAGAATCTCTTATAGACGACGTATATGTACTTCAGGCGGCTCAAAAAGTAGTGAATCAAAACCCATTGGGTTCTGCGGCTGGGTATGGAAGTTCATTTCCAATTGATAGAGCATTTACGACTAAAGTACTTGGATTTGAGACCTTAAAATACAACGTTGTGGCTGCTCAAATGAGCCGTGGAAAAAACGAGCGTATTATTGCGTCTGGTCTAGGTAATTTGGCCCATACCCTAGGAAAAATGGCCATGGATATTTGTTTATATATGAGTCAAAATTTTGATTTTATTGGCTTTCCAGAGAGCCTAACTACGGGGAGTAGTATCATGCCTCATAAAAAAAATCCAGATGTTTTTGAACTGATCCGAGGGAAGTGTAACAAACTCCAAAGTTTAGAATCTGAGATGCTTTTGATTACTAATAATTTGCCAAGTGGCTACCACCGCGATTTTCAGTTATTAAAAGAAAATATGATTAAGGGCTTTGAAGAATTAGAAGCCATTTTGGATATTTTTAATTATGCCATTCAACAAATCCAAGTGAAAAAAATTGATTTGAAAGATCCTAAATACCAATACCTATTTACCGTGGACAGTATTAATACCTTGGTGATGCAAGGGGCGTCGTTTAGAGAGGCCTATCAAACTATTGGGGCTCAAGTGCAATCGGGAACTTACAAATCAGATAGCCGTATTCCGCATACTCATTTAGGGAGTATCAATAATTTATCGTTAGCGGAAATTAAAGCTAAATATCCCTTAAGTAATTAAAATATAGAAAATCAAATTAATTAGTATTTCACTAATTTATGACTACTGGTCTCTAGTGCGTTTTTGAGGGTTAGGAAATACATTCCATTTTGCAATTGCGGTGCGTTTATGGTTGCTTTTCCATTACGAAACATCAAAACACCTTTAAGAACGCGTTGCGATAATTGATTTCGTAGTTCAAAGTGCGTTTCTAGTTCGTGGTTTTCTGAGATGATAAAAAATGAGGTTTTAAATGGATTTGGAAACACAGACCAATTGTCTAAAGTTGTTACAGGGATGGTTAATGCTTCCGAATAACAATCTTCAGGAACTGTGTAATCAGTTTTAATTAAATCTGTTATTTTGGAGCTCACAAAGCTTTCATTTGATACGTTTTCAATAAATGTAGAATCAATGACACTATTATTAGCTCCTAAAAAGTCCTGCATAATCGTTGCAAACGTTTCTCGGTAATCATGCTGAACTGTTTGTACTTGGTAATTATTTGTTTCCACGGCTTCAGAAAGATCTACATTAATACCAGAAACACCACTTTTAACGGGTTTTCCAAAAGCAAACATAGGGGCTACTTCACCATGATCTGTTCCTAAGCTTCCATTTTCTTTTGCCTTTCTGCCAAATTCTGAAAAGGTGACTCCTAACACATCATCTGCTAAGTTATCCGCATTTAAGTCAGTCATAAAAGACTCAATGGCTCCTGATAACTCAGTCATTAATTCACTATGTTTCCCTTGAATATCTCCACTCGCTTGATTTTGATTGTTATGCGTATCAAACCCTCCTAGCTTTACCATGAAAACCTTGGTTTCAATTCCGCCTCTTATCAATCGAGCTACCGTTTTTAACTGATCTCCTAAATTAGTATCTGGGTAATTAGCTCCGGAACTGTTTGCCCCGTTATTAAATGCAGTTGATATGACCTGTGAATATTGGTTAGACAAGATATCGGTGTCAATGATGTATTGTAGTTCTGCACCATAATCAGAGTTAGGGATATTTTCAGGCGCGTCCCCTCCAAGTCCACTAAGTATAGAATAGAAGTTTTCAGAATCTTGACCACTTAGATTCAAAGCAAGACCATGTTCAATTTCTCCATGAAATCCCAAAGAGGTTGTTTTTGATCCTACTTGAATGCCCAATGGGTAAACAGTTGGAATACTATCCGTGTAGTTTTGTTCCATAAAACGTCCAATCCAACCACTCTGATCTCCGTTGTCCCAATTGTTGCCATCATTTCCGGTAGCATAGATATCTTGAGACGCAAAGTGACTTTTATTTTGTGAAGGATATCCAACAGATTGAATGATCCGTAGTTGATCTTGCGCATATAGGTTATAAAACCCTGTCAGCTCTGGATGTAGTGCAATGTCTTTATTTGTTCCTGTAAGAGAAGAATCAATAGTATTTAACGGAAGATATACAGACGCCGGAATATGAATGTTTGGTCTTAGTGTTTGATAGTCTGTATACGCACTGATAGGAATAACTGTATTTAAGCCGTCATTTCCGCCGTTTAATTCCACCAAAATTAATTTTCTATTGGACACATCGCAATTATAAAAGGAGTTGACCAATTTCATTGAAGCTTGGACTTCAAACGGCAACATGCTTGCGGCTGAGGCCGTCGTCGTAAGTTTGATAAATTGACGTCTTTTCATAACTAAAAGGTTACATTAATTGAAATTCAGCTGCGTTAATCATCGCTGTAAACAGGGCATCTAATCTTGTCTTAACTTGAACCGTATTGCCTGTTTGAAGGTAATCGTTCCATGCAGCACTCCAATAGTACGCTTCAAGGCCGTCTGTGAGAATAGAGACAAAATAAGCAGTTCTGCTGCTATCTATAGACTCACAATAAAGTAGTTCTGCAATTTCTTGAACCAAAGTTGTTGCATCAGTAGCAAGAGAGAAATAACCAGAGTTTTCTATATAGTCAACGCTGTTAAATTGCGCCCTTATGTTCATATTGTTGTTAAGAATGTTATTCCTTCCAGTAATCAAACATTCAATTAATTTATAACGTCCTATAACGGAGTTTGAAGAAAACCAATTACGATCAAAATTAGGCGTTTGGTACATTGCGGGATAGCCTGCCACCGTTTCTGGTGAAAACGGATTGATTCCAGTGCTTGCAAAAAAGGCTAAATAACTAAAATGGTAATAAAACTTATGAAAATAAATTTGATCATCACTAAATGTTGCAGGAGGGTTAGTAGCACTGGCCTCAGGGTTTGGAAGGCTGATGTCTAGCAGTTGGAGTGTTTCGCTAATAAGTTGAATCGGACTTTTTACAATACTACCAATAATTTCATCTGAATTATCACTACCGTCTTCATCATAAAAATGTTGAGATATCAATAGGGTTTCTAGAACCTCTAGCAAGTTAAAGTCATTGGCAATTAGTTGGGTGGAGAGCGGGGTTATGATGTCGTCTTCCACCTGTTGACTCCATTCACTTTTCACATAAAATCGGTATAATTTTCTACAGTATGATTTCGCTGTTGCTTGTTGTGAGAAAATCATTTCCACAAAGTCATCTACCTCCTGAATAACTCCTTCCTGAGTAGATTGGCCTGAAATGGTTTGGTTGTTAAAAGCCGAGGAGAATGTTTTGTCTTGAGTATCATGTTGTCCCGTATTTACATAGCCCATTGGGATTCCTGTGTCAGGATCAATAGTATCTCTGAGCGGTTTGGTTTTTATTCCAGAAAATACTTTAGCAGCATTTTGAATATCACTTTCCTTGTAGGTTGTATAATCTCCTTCTCCAATTTGTTCCCCTTTTAAAATAGTGAAAAGTTCTAAAAATTCACGTGAGTAATTTTCATTAGGATTGTTTTTGTTATTGGTATTGTTATCAAGATAGTACAAAATTGAATTGTCAAAAGTAATTTTCTTAGCAAGAGTTTTTATGTTACCAAAAGCATAGAAATCTAGTAATCTTAAATAGTCATAGAAGTAAGAAGATTTAGCAACTCCATCATTTTTAGAAAGAGTAAAACAGCTATGAAGAAAAAAAACGAGTTTATGTTTTAAACTATTTTGTTTCTGTGCATTATACCACCACCAGCCTGAAACGATTGCTTTTTTTCGAAATTGTCCAACAGTGAAGTCTGCAGGAGTTGTATTGGCAGTATGCATCCAAAAACCGTCAGGGACTCCCGTATCTGAATTTACAATGGTATCATACGGATGCTCCCAAAATAGGGTGGGCTCATTTGATAATTCATTAACGGCCTGTTGGGGGGTTAATGTTGCAAAATAGTCAAGAGTAGTTTTTGAATAATTAAAACAAGCTCTTCTTAATAGATGTTTTGCTTTTCGAGACCCTAAGAGGGCTGTATGTGGATTTAATGATGCCAATAATTGGTTTATAAGTTACTAATATAGGTAAAAATCTATTAATTTATGTTTAAGCGATATAATTAATGTGTTTATGTCAGATATATAGTAACATATATTATTTTGTTTTGTTCACTTTTATTCAATTCAAAATTCACCAAAAACAGTGTTAAGTAGCTGTCTGTGTTTTCACTACAAAAGTAAAAAAAATACT
>Ga0209632_10000638_pt1 | contig 36200 bp, 30 predicted proteins | sample COG_10_FD_184754 | JGI IMG/M metagenome (GOLD analysis project Ga0209632, IMG submission 184754) | Pelagic Microbial community sample from North Sea - COGITO 998_met_10 (SPAdes) (version 2) | ecosystem: Environmental > Aquatic > Marine > Neritic zone/Coastal water | place: Helgoland, sampling... | reverse complement strand
ATGAAAAACTCTGTATTTAAATTTAATCCAGATAGTCCACGAACTCCGCCAGATAGTCCAGATAATGACCCATATGGTGATGGAATTTCCCCGTTAACAGAGCCAAATACTCCAGAAAAAAGAAAAAAAAAGATATCAAAAACATTTTCTTTACCTTTTCCTTTAATTAAGAATCCACAAACTGAATTAGAAGATGAATATTTATTGGAGTTAGAACGAAATTATAATGAATATCAAAACGCGGTAGGGTCTATAGATTTTATTACAAATAGATATATAAATGATTTAAAACAAAATCCAACTGTAAGAACTATTTTAAATACATATGAAGATGCAGTAGAATGTTATTATACAATTCTGGGTAAATTTATAAATGTATCAGTATTTGTTTCTGGTCAAGAATCTAAATTAATAGATACTATTATAGAAAGTACTCAAATACGTTTACAAACATTATATTCAGAAAATAATGTAGGTGGAAAAAGAAAAACACAAAAAAATAAAAAAATTAAGAAAAAAATCAAGAGAAAAACCAATAAAAAGATAAAAAAATTAAGAAAAATTAAGTGTAAATAGGAATATCATCAATATTAATAATATTTTGATTGGAAATATCATCTTTAGATATTTCGAATTGTTTAAAATAAGGTAATTTAAGTTGAGCTTCGGGAGTATGATGATGCACAGTTCTAGCAATCATTTTATAGAGTTTGAAATCGGGATATCTTTCTTCGCCATTCTTTTTATATAAAATATTTTTGCCATTATCATCAGTGCACCATAATTGAACGATTTTTTGTAAATCATTAAAATTATTAGTATCTTCATCATCATCAATAATAAAATCATATAGAGAACAACCTAATCTACATAAATCAAAACTGAAATTAGGGTCAATTCTTGGTTTGTCTATATTTAAATACGGTTCACAATTGTATTGCGTGGAAGCATCACCAGATGGTCCAAAGCTATCACTACAATATAGGCGATTATTAAATCGATAAATACTTCTTCCAAAATCAATAATTTTATAAATTCTACCATAAGTAGGAACTTTATAAATTTGTTTGTTATATTTATAATGAAGGTAATCAATATTAGTTTCGTTATACATAATATTATTAGTATGTAGGTCGTTATGAGTGAAATGGAAAGATTTCTGATAACATAACAAAGTCATAATAATCTGAAATAAAGCACAAACACTTTCATAGCTACTTAAATTTTCATTTTCAAATAATTTATCTAATGTGCCTTTACATTTTTCAATACAAATAGCTTGAATCGGAAAATTATTAATATAAGCAAAGCTTTCTTCACAATTAGAAACATTATTGCTATCTGTTTCCCAACAAGTGCTATCATCATCGTGTTCATCGTCATCATTATCATCATGTTCATCATCATCATGTTCATCGTCATCATGTTCATCATCATCGGTGGAATTGCTAATATTACTATCATTGGACGATGAAGAAGAATTAATAGAACAAGTAGAATTATTATCTTCGTTATCAGAATTAATAGAATTTGTTTTTTCATAAATGACAGAACAAGAATCAATAGAAGAATCAGTAATAGGAATATCAATATCAGGTAAAGAATTAACAGTAATATTATGTTTTAGAGATTTTGAAAAACACAAGCGATTTTTATTAGCTCGGGAAGAAAAATTATGAAAACCATCATCGACAATAGAAATCGAAAATAAAGAATTAACATTGTTATTAAAAAAACTGGATGAATAAAGATATTCAAGGTCTTCAGATATTTCAACTTTAAATTGTTTTTGTATGGCTAAAAATGAACCATAATAATCGATAGAATTTATAAAATTATGTGTATATAGGGTTTTACTGGTTAAATAATAAAAGAAATTATCAATATAGGAAACATTATTAGGGTCTAACATTTTCGAAATAATATTACCAGAATTATCGTCAAATGTAGGAAGATTATTAAAATCAGAATGAAAATCCTTGTATTTACCAACCATATATCTGGTAGGGTCAATTAAGGGAGAAAATTTAATAAAAACGGGTTGTTCTAAAGTATTTTTAGTAGTAGTATCAAACAAATGATTAGTATCTAAAAATTGAAATCTATGATTTAATGAAATTTTGTTATAAGTGTTTTCATCTAAATTAAATAATTCATTATAAAGCGGATTAAAAAATTGTATATTTGTAAGAGATAAAGGGTCATATGAATCATTAGCAGATATATCACTAAATAGATTCATATTTATTTTAGGAAGTTTATGATAGAATAAATCAAATTTAGGCATAATTGAAAATATAAATCCAATATAAGTGGTTAATACATTTTTCTTAAAGTAATTAAACTTATAAATAATATTTAGGAAGGTATGTACGTTTAATAATACGAATCAAAATATGTTTATTCTTTATTAACATATTTAAAAAATGACATTGGAAATGAAAAAATTTAATATGCGTGAAATAACATTTAAACCTGATGAGAACAAAGGACCAGTAATAGTTATGATAGGTAGACGTGATACCGGAAAATCATTTTTAGTGCGTGATTTATTATATTATCATCAAGATATCCCAATCGGAACAGTAATATCAGGAACAGAAGCAGGAAATGGGTTTTATGCAGCACATGTGCCGAAGTTATTTATTCATGAAGAATATAATACGGTTTTAATAGAAAATATTCTGCGGCGGCAGAAAACGGTGTTAAAACAAGTAAATAAAGAGATAGCACAATATAAGCGGTCATCAATAGACCCGCGGGCATTTGTAATATTAGATGATTGTCTATATGACCAAGGGTGGACACGAGATAAAATGATGCGATTACTATTTATGAATGGGCGTCATTGGAAGATAATGTTGATTATTACAATGCAATATCCATTAGGTATTCCCCCAAATTTGCGTACAAATATAGATTATGTATTTATATTACGCGAACCATATTTAACCAATAGAAAAAGAATTTGGGAGAATTATGCAAGTATGTTTCCAACATTAGAGGCTTTCTGTGCAGTAATGGACCAAACCACGGAGAATTATGAATGTTTAGTTATAAATAATAATGCAAAATCGAATAAATTGAATGACCAAATATTTTGGTATAAAGCAGAGAATCATCCAAATTTTAGGTTAGGTTCAAAGGAATTTTGGGAAATATCGAAAAATATGGGTTCAGATGATGAAGATGAAGCATATGACCCAAGTAAATCAAAAAAAAAGTCAGCTACGACAATCAATGTAAAGAAAACGAAATGGTAATTTAACTAACACTATCATTATCATCATTAACTGAAATATCATCATTAAAATATATATGAGCTGTAGAATTTAGATTATTAAAAGAAATAGGAAATGGATGAGATTGTTCCATATATTTTTTCATATCGGGATTAATAGGACAAACGTTATCAATATGACTTTTTTGATACATATGATAATAATTAATAGGAAAATTAAACTCTATATGTTCAGTATTATATGTAATATATGTTTTAGTTTTAGTTTTAAATGGATGAATTTTTTTTATAATTCTACGACCGAATGCAGGATTGAATTTATTGAATTGTTCTAACATATATTGATAATAAACAAAGTATTTATTTTGGTCAACAGTAGTCATAGAATGTATATTACGATAATATAAATTTAAATAAGGTTTAAAAATATCAACAATAATTTTTTGTGAAATATCGGAGTGGATAGTAATTATATTTTTAGGATTACTGGAATTATATGTATTAATCATGTCTATAATATCATCATATATGGGATTATCATCGTCGCTCTCAATAATATCTAAATTATTATTTTGTAAATGACAAGTATTTTCAATATATTTATTTCTTAATTGGTATTCAAATTGATTAATAAAATAGGCAAGGGAGAAATTTGATAAAAAGAAATTATGGAAAACAGAGGAAATCATAAAATTACTTTTTTTAATGGCGAAATAAATAGTATATAAATTGGATTTTGAAAAAGGAATATTATTATAAGGATTTTTAATAGGATTTGGTTCAGCATAAAATTCAAAATGATTACATAGAGATTTATTAATAATTCTATTCAAATCACTAAATGTAAAAGTGTATTTAGTGTTTTCTTGTAAAATAGTGATAGTATTTCTATCATTTTCACAAATTGGATTCATATACATGTCAGTAGAACAACCAGAAGAAGCAAGCTTATACTTACAAATAAAAGCGAATTTATTAAGTGCATGATAATGTTTTTGTGTGCATTGAATAAAACTTTGCATGCGTTCTTTATCGTGCTGACTAATAAACATATTTTCAAGAATATTTTTTACAAAAATAAATTTTTGTGAACTTTGAAAAGAAGTTATAGTAAAAACAAAGTGAATAACACCTAATTCTTTAATTTTATCTGAATATTCATTGCAAAAATCACAATACATTTGAAATGAAGTAGCGTTATTTGAGTTAGTATTAATATAAGACCATTCCGATAATTTATTAAATGTGCCCCATACAAGCTTTTCTAAAATAATGGAATATGAATTCATTGTTATATAATTTTAATAATATAACAATTAAAATAATTTTAAATCAATTTTATAATGGAATTAGTCAACATCTTCTAATGAATCTTGGGTTTCTTCAATAATAGCGTTATCTTTGTTAGCGTTAGCCATTAACATTTCATTACGTATTTGAGTAGTTTCAACATCAGAAACCTCACGTGATTCAAAATCAACAGTTTCTTGAACACCGATTAGGTTGCCTTCATCATCTAATCTTTGTGTAAGCACATTATTACTTTGTTTAGCCTTTTCAATATTTTCAGCAATAGCGTTCTTTTTTGTTTCACGGATACGCTCTTCGAACTCTTTCTTGGCTTGTTCTTCATTTTTAAGTTTTTCTTTATGCAAAGCATTTAATTCTTCTTCCAAATGTTCGACACGTCCAGTTTTGTATGCATCAGGGTCCCATGGAACCCATACACCAACTGGTCCTACAAAGATATCGTGATTAGGGTCATTTTCACGCAATTTCTTACTTTTCATTTCTGCTTCATCTTGATTGCCGAAAACACCACGAATTTTTAAACCACGAACAGAGGTTTGGAAAGAATGTTCTCTACTAAACTGTTCATTTAACTTATCTTCTTGTTTATCCATGAAGTTTTTGTAATCATCTTCAATACCACTTTTCTTAAGTTTAATACCTTCTTCTTTAACAAATTCATTAAAATCAGCAAGAAGGTCATCAGCAGTTAACTTATATTTATAAGCAATAAAATGTATAAAATCAAAGTATCTTTCCATGGATTTAGAGAATTCCCATTGTTTAACGAATTGTTCAAATAAATAAACTTCACGTTTTCTTAATATCTTTTCGGGTGAAACGAATGACATACATGCGAATTTTTGTCCAGCAATTGATGGGTCTTCATCGCATAGGTCAACATATTTAGGGTTTTCTTGTCCGTCAGGTAAATTTTTTCTTTCAAAAGAAGACATTTAGCTAATATACAAAAATTAAAGATTTATATTTAAGTATTTTCACTAACAATAAATAATATTAATAATCTATTTTTTTATTTGGATATAATATATACTCAAATATGGCTGATATGTTTGATATGAACGAATTGTTGAAGAGAGCAATTAAATACTTAATAGAAGGTTTAGCAGTAGCTATTTGTGCTATGCTCATTCCCAAGAAGGCACTTAATGTTGAAGAGATTATTATTATTGCATTGACTGCTGCGGCAACATTTAGCATCTTGGATGTATTTATTCCTGCAATGGGTTCCAGTGCAAGAAATGGTGCAGGTATGACTTTGGGTAGCACTCTTGTTGGTGGTATTCGTATTGCATAAGCAAATAAATAAAAATAATTTCATATAAGATTTATGATATTATTTACACAGTAGGGAAATATTCCCAATCTAAATCATTACATACTTTTTTCCAAATCATATCTTGTTCTAATTGTTTTTCACGGTCTTTCATCATAGGAATATATGGTAGGTATTGTGTTTGGTCTAACAATACACATAATTGATAAAGTGTATATGTATAATTAAAAAAATTAGTTCTATTTGGTGGACAATGCACCGCCCATGGTTTCTGAATTTCTATAAAGAGAACACATAAAGTTTCATGTAATTCTTCATTCATAACGGGCGGTTTAATACCAAACATAGAATTAATATATTGAATATGTTCAAAGTATTTATTATATCCTAATTTACGTAGAATATCTCTCATTTTATCATAATTTATGATAGACATATCACTAATACGTTCTTTTTTAATACGTGCACGAATATTATCAATAACTTCATCAGGAATTTGTGTAGTTTCTTTTGCTTGAAATTGAGAAAGAATCTCTTTAAAATGATTCAAACGAATATATGCAGTATAGGAAACTTCATTAGGAGGTTCTTTATTAGTAGGTTTGGAATTATCCACAATATATGCAATAAATTTACCACATTGACTATTATTACAAATCATAATTCCCTCTTCATCTTGTGGTATAAGTTCTCCTTTAAAGCATGAATTACATATATCAGTTCGAACAACATAATCATGAATATTGGTAATTTCGTTATTTACATTATTCCAATATTTCATATAAGATTTTTTTGATTTATTATACTTTCCACTATCAAGAGAACCAGCATCTTCATTGATAGCTTTAATTTTAAAAAATGAATTCAAAACATTTGTATTTTGATTTATGGTATTTGAATCATTCGATATTTGTTGTTTTTGCTCAAAATAATCAAATACTATTTTCGAATTGTTTAATAAATACTTCTTTTTTTCAAATTTTAATTCTTTTAACTCTTGTTGAATTTCATTTACTCTATCCTTAATTTTCATAAATTCATCTAATTCATGTTCCTTTAATATTGATACCTTTTCTTTTAATTCTTCCTTTTCTTTTTTAAGATTAGGAATAATATCGTTCTCTATTTTTTCAAAACGGTCTAACATTTCAGTATGTTTAATATCTATAGAATTAATCGGTTGTATACTCTTATTCCCTCGACGAGAATTAGACATTGTTAGATACTTATAAAAAATATATATTTTTATGTTAGTTTTTCATGAATAGGATTAAATTGAAAACTCGTATATATATTAAAAAAGCTATCTAATTGAAAATTATATGGCTCAAAATATAAATATAGAAATACCTACAAATGTTAAAATAGATAAACCAATGTTTCAAAAAATGTTATTTATTACAAATGCTTTAGAGAAAGGTTGGTCAGTTAAAAAAGCAAACGATTCTTATATTTTTACAAAAAAACACGAAAACCGTAGAGAAATATTTCAAGAAAATTATTTAGAAACATTTGTTGCTTCCAATTTTTCAACTGATTTTATCTTGTCTAAACAGGAAAACTTATAAAAATTGATAAAGTATATAATAACAAAACGATATTATATACAAATGAGTAAAAAGGAATATGGTCAGTTTTATACAACACGATATAGATATATATTGCAAAATTTATCGATTCCTGATGATGTAGAACATATAATAGAACCTTTTTGTGGCGAAGGTGATTTATTACAATTTATAAATTCGGATGTAAGATATACTATAGAATGCTATGATATTGAACCTAAAAAAGATTCTATTATACAACGAGATACTTTATTAAATCCTCCAGATTACAATAATAAATTTATACTTACAAATCCTCCTTATTTGGCAAGAAATAAATCGGAAACAAAAGAAATATATGATAGATATAATGCAAATGATTTGTATAAATGTTTTATAAAAGAGTTATTAACTAATAGATGTAAGGGTGGGATTATAATCATTCCATTAAATTTTTGGTCTTCTATTCGTAATGCAGACATTGAATTAAGAAAACAGTTTTTATATGTGTATAATGTAATTTATTTGAATGTATTTGAAGAGCAAGTATTCAACGATACTTCATATACCGTTTGTTCTTTCCAATTTGAATTAAACGTTGGTGCAAATAATAGTATACCCACTATGATATACCCAGATAAAAAGAATATGAATGTATTATTGAATGATGAAAACCAATATACTTTTGGCGGAGAGATATATAACTTACCATTAAAAAATGAATATAAAATAACTCGGTTAACCAGTAAAAATGCTTCTAATAAAAATACTAATATATTAGTAAAATGTATTGACGATAATGAAAGTAATCAAATAAATTTATCTGTAGTTCCTGATGATAAAGTATATATAGATGATACACCAAAATTATCAGCAAGGACGTATGCTTCTCTTATAATAACTCCTGCAATATCATTAGAAAAACAAAAAGTATTAGTAGCAGAGTTTAATACTTATTTGACAGAAAAAAGAAAAAACTACAATTCCTTATTTCTAACAAATTATAGAGAAAGTAAAAGTAGTGCCCGAAAGCGAATTTCCTTTGAATTAGTTTACAATATAGTGCAATATATATTAGAGAGATAGGTTAGTATGCCATTCTTCTTGAAATTTTTTCATGTCGCCAACGAAAATGTATTGTTTAACATGTTGATATTGTGGTTTACTTAATAAGTATTCAAATTTACTTGCAGTATTATAACAAGTATTACCATCAAGAATATTTATAAAATATTTGTTAATACCAAATGCTTCATTATTTTCTACAAGATGGTCTAATTGACATGTTATAAAATGATAAACTTCGCGCAAACTTCTGGTTTGTGCTCCTCCAGCATCACAAATAATTTTGAGATTAAAGAAGAGTTCTTTATTATCAAGTTCAATATGACCATCAAAATCTTCTGTCCATTCAAATCCATCAATCTCTTTCATAGGATATTTTTTATCGATAATTTTTTTTGTTATAATATTGATTCTTTTGTCTGATTTATTACATTTTTTTTGTGTTATTTTTTCGATTAAATTTCTTTGATACAATTCACATTCATTATGTTTTCCTCCCCTATACCAATTTTGATTTTTACGCCAATTTTTGGTTTGTATTTCAGACCCTGGGATTAGAATACGTTTTCTTACTATAAAACTTCTAATCACATTTTGAATTTTAGTTGCTTGAGCTGTTGTAGTCATGATTGAACAATACTATTTAATAATATACTATTAATAAAATATGAAACAATATATCAATTTTTAAATGCAAAAATAGTATAATGCTATTATATAATGTCTAATCCTAAAAAAGTAGGAGAAGGAAGTTATGGCTGCGTTCATAATCCTCCTTTGAAGTGTAAAAATAAACTATATAATCCAGACCCAACAAAGGTTTCAAAAATATTAACAAAAAAGAATGCAAATGATGAATTAAAAGAATTTAAATTAATCCAAAAAGCGGATAAAAAAGAATTTTTTCATTTAGGAAAACCGGGGTCTTGTTTTCCAGATAATAATGAAGCAAATCAAATAGCTATTAATCAATGTGGACGATTTGATAGTGTTCATATAGATAAGTATAAATTGTTATTATTAAAAAATGGCGGTCAAGATTTATCCAATATAGAAGAGAAACTCAAAACATTAAAAATAAATTACGTCAACAAACGTAAATTAGAAGAATTTTGGTTAGATATGTCTCGTTTAATATATGGTTCCAAAGTCTTAATGGATAATGGCATAGTTCATCATGATTTAAAACAACAAAATATCGTGTATAATGAAGAAACAGGACGTGTAAATTTTATTGATTTTGGATTAATGACTACTACAAAAGATATGTTAAAAAATGCAAATGGTTCTCGTTATCCTTATGGAACACATTGGTCATTTCCGCCAGATATATTATTTTATAATTATATTGACTATAAAAGATTAACTGCAAGAAGTGGGCGTGATAGAAATACTTTTATACAAAATACATTTAAAAATTATAATGAACCATTTGAAATAATTCAAAATGAATTAATGGATAAAGCCGAAAATGAAATGGATTTATCAATTAGAATCGTAAGGGATTTTCATAACACGTATAGTAATTTAAAAAATAGTGATGATGATTATAACAGATTTATAAATAAGAGTTTTGAAACTTTTGATAATTACGCAATCGGTTTTAGTTTATTTTCAATATTAAAAGAAACAAAAGATTTAATTGACAAAAAATTATATAACGATTTAAGATTGCTATTTTTAAGTATGATAACTTTTAATGTGTTTGAACGTCCATCACCAAGTCAAGTTGTAGATAAATATGAATTTATTTTAAAAAGTAATGGATTATTAGATAAATACAGTATGAGATTTGAAAACCATTTATTGGTAGATGGAACAGAACAGAAAATTGAAGAATTACCCAAAAGTATTAATACATTTATAAACAACTTGATTTTGAAATGTCCAGAAGGAAAAGAACGTAATCTAAAAACGAAACGTTGTATAAAAGTATGTAAAGATGGTTATTCCAGAAATGCTGATTTTAAATGTAAACGAAATAAAACTCAAAAGAAAAACCCTATTTTAGAAGAAACGAAAACTGATTCGATAGTAGATTTACATAAGACACCAGAAAGAATAATCAATAAAAATAAAACAAAAAAGGAAAAAGTATGTAAAGAAGGAAAAGAACGTAATCCAAAAACGAACCGGTGTATAAATAAATGTGCAGAAGGAAAAGAACGTAATCCAAAAACGAACCGTTGTATAAAAGTATGTAAAGATGGTTATTCCAGAAATGATGATTTTAAATGTAAAAAAAACCAGTAAATATGCAATTTTATAAAAATAATTACATTTTTTGTTTCGTTATATCAGTCAAATTAAAGTGGAAATAGTTTTTTTTTATTATAATACAGAATAGCTGTCATGAAAAATAATATATTTAGGAATAATTAATATATTATTTATTCGTATTTTTCTCAAATTATTTTCTATATCTATAGTATAACTACAGACTATGGCTGGAGGACTTATGCAACTCGTCGCTTATGGCGCACAAGACGTTTTCCTTACTGGAACCCCTGAAATTACCTTCTGGAAGGTGTCTTACAGACGCCACACTAACTTCGCAATGGAATCCATTGAACAGACCTTCTCTGGTCAAGCCGATTTCGGTCGCCGTGTCACCTGTACCATCAGCAGAAACGGTGATCTTGCCTACCGCACCTATCTTCAGGTCACTCTTCCCCAGATTGACCAGAACTTGAGAGACGGTGCCGTCTATGCCCGCTGGTTGGACTACATCGGTGAACACCTTGTTGCCCAAGTTGAGGTTGAGATTGGTGGTCAACGCATTGACCGTCAATATGGTGATTGGATGCACATCTGGAACCAACTTACCCTTTCCAAGGAACAACAAGCTGGCTACTTCAAGATGATTGGTAATACCACCGCTCTTACCTACATCACTGACCCCAACTTTGCTAACGTATCTGGACCTTGCGCTGCCAGCGGAGGACCTGCCCAGGTCTGCGCTCCCCGCAATGCTCTTCCTGAGACCACCCTTTACGTTCCCCTTCAATTCTGGTTTTGCCGCAACCCTGGACTTGCCCTTCCTCTTATTGCTCTTCAATACCACGAGGTCAAGATCAACATTGACTTCCGTCCCATTGGTGAATGCCTCTGGGCCGTAAAGGAGATGGCTGCCACCACCGGAACTCAATCCGTATCTGCTGCTTACCAACAATCCCTTGTTGCTGCATCTCTTTACGTTGACTACATCTTCCTTGACACCGATGAGCGCCGCAAGATGGCACAGAACCCTCATGAGTATCTCATTGAGCAAGTTCAATTCACTGGTGATGAATCTGTTGGTTCCTCTTCCAACAAGATCAAGCTCAACTTCAACCACCCCTGTAAGGAGCTTATCTGGGTTGTCCAACCTGATGCTAACGTAGACTACTGCGAGTCCCTTGAAGGTGGCAAGACTCTTTACAAGACTCTTGGTGCCCAACCTTTCAACTACACTGATGCCATTGATGCTCTTCCCAACGCTGTCCATGCCTTCGGTGGTGAAGATGCTACCTCTGGTTCCGCTGCTTTCATCAACGCCGATGGAACTTTCGAGAGTGCTATGGCTGACTCTGCTACAGGCGCCCAGTGGTCCAATGGTATCGAGGGTGATGGCACTGGTAAACAATCCACTCTCTCTGATGCTGGAACTTTCGTTCTTGCCGAGACTGCCCTTGACATGCACTGCTGGGGTGAGAACCCTGTTGTCACCGCCAAGCTTCAGCTTAATGGCCAAGACCGCTTCTCCGAGCGTGAGGGTTCTTACTTCGACGTAGTCCAACCCTACCAACACCACACCCGTGCCCCCGATGCTGGTGTCAATGTTTACTCATTCGCTCTTCGCCCTGAGGAACACCAACCATCTGGAAGCTGCAACTTCTCCCGTATTGACAACGCTGTCCTCCAGCTTGTTCTTTCATCCAACACTGTCAGTGGTTCCAACACCGCCAAGGTCCGTGTCTATGCCGTCAACTACAACGTTCTTCGTGTAATGTCTGGCATGGCTGGTCCTGCTTACAGTAATTAAGCACTCGGGTGTTTTTAGATAAAAAATAATAAAAAATAATAAATAAATATTTAATATAATTGTTTAAATATTTATTCCAACCACTCCTTTGGCTTCACTTTAGTTTTTCCGCCATATTCAACAGCAAAATTATTTGTAATCATCCATTTACATATATTTTCAGAATTTAGAAGGGAATCTAAATGAACATCAGCTAACAGTCTGCCATATTTTTCACTATCTACATTTTCTAATCGAACCACTTTTCCTAAAATTTTTTCACTTAATGCATCTCGAGCAATAATAGCAAGTCTTTTTTCATTATCATATTTAGTTCTTAATTCTGGTGTATCAATACCATTAAGGCGAACCGAAAAACGATATACAGGGTAATTATCGTAAGGTTTTGCAACAATAGTAATAGAATCACCATCGTAAACTTTAATTACCTTGCCAAATTTAACGTCGGGAGTGAATGGGTCAGTAGAGTCCCAAGTAGCGTCTTCTAATAGTTTTTCAACACTATCCATCTTCTTACAATAACCGCATATATTTCTAAAACAAGAAAACATTTTGTATAATAAATATTTTTATTATACAATATCAATTTTATAGATGAGTGCATGTAGGATTACCAAGAATAAAATGATATAATTCAAATTCCTTACCTAATTGGTTCTTTTTATATATAAAATAATCAGTAACACCAACTAATAAAATCAAAGGTAATGAGTATAATACATATTTTTCACCTTTTAAAATAGTGTCATTCATATCTTTGTTTAATTTATTACGATTAAACCAATATAATCGTTGCGTGTTTGTGATGTAAAGAACGAATAATAAAAAGAAGAATATGGTGTTCCAACGCAAACGAGTTTTAGATGAAAGTAAGAAAATCAAGTAAATACCAAACGCATATACAATGCTATCAAGGCAATTTCCATTTGACCAATCTACTGGATGTAATTCCCGTTCTGTTTTATCAAATGACCAACCGCCTTCTAACATAATAAATATAAAAATAAGTCCAATACCAATAAAATGTTTACCATAAATATTAGAACTTAAAAAACGTTGAGTGCTACATGAAAAAATTTGTGTTGTATACCCACCAGCAATGACTAAAAATGCAACAAATATAAATGATATTTTAGATATATTACTGGTGAGCTTATCTCCTTCTAAAGTATCTACAATTTGTGTCTTTTTCTCTTTTTCAAAATCTACAGGCATTTATATAATACAAATATATATTTTGGAAAAAACTGCATAAATAGAAAAATTAATAAAAAGTAATGAGTTTATATTGTTCTTCTTCACTACATACCCAAAATGAATTATTAATGAATAATTTAACAGAATTTTATAAAGATACTACTTATGTAGAAACCATGATGTCGATTATAAATGGTGAAACAAAAATATCTTTACGTATAGTCGATTGGTTTGTAACCAATTACGCAAAAAAGAATTATACTATCTATGAATTACCTGTAGAAAAGGGAGGGATAAATACAACCACACGGTTTAAGGTATATAATGATTACAAATTGAAATTAAAAGCATATTCTAAAAAACGATTTGACCCATTTTGTAGATGGGAACGAATAACAATTCCATTTAATGATAAACATATGGAAACGACCATAGGTCAATTAAATTTTTTTAAATGGGCTATTGAAAATAAAGTAATTGAGTATATAGAACAACATTATGTAGCAATTGAAAATGATATGAATAATAGAAATAGCACTTCAAAAAATCGTAGTCCAGCAGAAAGTAATTCTAATAATGAAAATGCAAAAACTCGAAAGAGAAGAGAAGAACTGTCAGTATCTGCATGTAAATGTATTAAAAAAGAGAAAGTAAAGATTGTTGTAAAATTTGATTTATAAAATTTGTATTACACCTTTGAAGATTTAAAACACCGTTGTGATTATATCACTACTATTTACGGCTCGCGCTTCCTTCATATTTACATAACGTATATAGAATATACTTTGATTAGACCAACAATTAGTAATATAGTCGGGTATCATATGATATTCATAATATAAACACATACACGGCTGTTTATTGAAACAAAACATAAAGCCGAACCCTCTATTCTTGGTATATATATCAGTATCTTTCATAATCTGTATTTTCCGTTCGATAATCGGTTGAATTACGTTATATCTTTGGTCGTGTTTATGGATTACATTTACATATTTATGATAATCAATACTATTCTTTATTTTATATTTATATTTGATACGTCCATCATACTCAAATATTATATTTTTTAATTCATATGGAAGTTTAGTCATATTATGTAGATTATTTATTATATTTTCATTTTTCATTACGATACTATACATAATAAAAACTATTTATATAATTTTTATTATACTTGTTTCAAAAACAGCGTTTTAAATCTTCAAGGGTGTAAAAAAATTTTTATAAAATAATAGATTTATAAAAATTAGAAATTATAAATGTAGTCAGAAATTTGTTGTATCCATTTATTACCAAGGTCATTTTTATCATTAATATCATAACTAACGTCAGTATCTGTATTTATATGGCATACGGGAAAAGTGCAATTATTCAATAACCATTGGTCATGATAATCTTTACACCTTTGTAAATAATCTAATTGAATACCACCTTCTCCATCTCTTGACCTTTTATTAATTCTATTTAAACAAACATTGGGACCGGAATCAATATAAATAACTGCATCAACATTAATGTCATCCTTACATGCATGATAAAAATGTTCATAAATTGTATAATTAACATCTTCAATCATACCATCATCTCTTAACATTTTCGCAAAAATATTATTATCAGCTTCTAATGAACGTTCGCAAATAATATATTTACAATTCGGATTATTTTTAATAGCATTTTTAACATTAGCAGAACGGGTGGCATATGCCATTACTTGAAATGCAAATGCGTATTTTTCTGTATTTTCATAAAATTTTTGTAAAATAGTAATATTATTATTATCCTTAATTGTATCCCAAATATCAACGGGTTCTCGCAAAAATATAACCTCTTTATTATCATGTAGTAGTTTTTCTAAATGTTCAATAATTGTGGTTTTTCCAGCACCGATATTGCCCTCGATAGAAAGGATTTGCGGACGGTCCATTATATAATATGTAATGAAGATTTTATCTAAATATATAACGTATCCTTTTTTAAAATTATTAAATCAATTTTATTATAACATAATTATTCTTGTTATTATAATAATCTTCCAGTAATATTGCGCATAGGTTTAAATTTAAGTAAATCTAATGTAAAATTTGTAGTATTAAATTCGTCCTTTCCGTATATATCCTGCATTAATAACCATTCAAACATCCCTCCTCCATATAAATAAATGTGTGTAAATCCAAAATCAGAAATCTGTTTATATTTTTTCTCAACAGATTCATCATTGCAATTTTTTCCATAAACAATTATATATTTTGATTTCAAATCATAAGTAGTAAGCATATCATTGAGAACCTGTTCTTCTTTTTCACAAGGTAATGTATTATATATTAAAAATTCTTGTTCATGAATAGGTAAAGTGTTTATTATAATAAATTGTTCTGGATATTTTACAGCAAATTGAACATCTTCAAAAGAAGCATAATTAATTTTTGATTTTTGAAATAAATTGGAGAACATAACTACTTTATTGAATTAATATGATTATATATTGTTTTAATAGCAATAAATTTTTACTTATATAAAATTGATTTATATTAAAACTAATATATAAGTAATAACTATTACAACAATCATGGATTTGTACCAAAGTAAATTATCTCGTGCGGAATGGGAAACCATTGAAAAACCAGTATCGGATGCAGAAAAGAAAATTCTGCAATTAATTATAGATGGATATCATAATCCAGATATAAAGACTAACGATTCACAAACATTTTTATCTTATACAAAAATCGAAAATTCTCCAGAAATACATTATTTTATATTTAAAAAATATTTTTCAGAATTAGTGCAAACGGCTATAAATAATTATGGAAAAGGGACCAAATTAATAAATATAACTGAAATGTCAGTTATGTCTGGTGAATCATTGAAACATTTGAAAAGTGGCGATTCTATTCGTATTAATAATTCTGAAAAATATATAAAAGACAACAAAAATAATATTTTCGAATATCTACTAATTGATTTATATAGTGAACTTTTAAAAAATATATATAAAAAGAAACAAAAATATGCCTTTTATCTTTATACTTTGATTCAAATAAAGAAAACATCTATTCAAAATATTAATAAATATGTTCTACACTATATAGATGCAGTAATTGATTTTGCTAATACATTTACAGTGCCAAGTGAAATTATAACTAATGCTTATAATTTTATAGAACAAAATAAATATTTAATCAAATATAGCGATAATGAATTATATCCTCATCAAAAAAAACTATTTCGTATTTGTAAACCAGAAACATCTCAAAATTCAAAATTAATTCTGTATACAGCGCCAACTGGCACTGGTAAAACTTTATCTCCAATTGGATTATCGGAAAATAATAGAATAATATTTGTATGTGTAGCCAGGCATATTGGTTTGGCGTTAGCAAAATCAGCTATTTCCAAAGAAAAGAAGGTAGCTTTTGCATTTGGGTGTGAATCTGCAAATGATATTCGATTACATTATTTCTCGGCAGTAGACTATACCGTAAATAAGCGTTCAGGTGGTATCGGTAAGGTAGATAATAGTGTAGGCACAAACGTAGAGATTATGATATGTGATGTTCAATCTTATATTACAGCAATGCATTATATGTTGGCATTTAATCAAGAACATGATATTATTACCTATTGGGATGAACCGACAATTACTCTTGATTACGAAACACATGATTTACATGATACTATTCATAACAATTGGAAGAATAACCAAATTTCTAAAATGATATTGTCTTGTGCAACTCTTCCCACAAGGGAAGAATTATTACCAGTATGTGAAGATTTTCAAAGAAAATTTGGTAATGCTGAAATACATTATATAACCAGTCATGATTGTAAGAAATCGATTCCCATTTTAGATAAAGAAGCAAATTGTGTATTACCACATTATTTATATGAAAATTATAATGATATATTGCGATGTGTAAATTATTGCCAAAATAACAAAACATTATTGCGATATTTTGATTTACGTGAAATAGTTAGATTTATTGATTATGTTCATGACGAAGAAGTATATAACGATAACGTAAATATTGATGAATATTTTGAAAATATAGCAGACATCACAATGAATTCCTTAAAAGAATACTATTTAGAATTATTATGTAATTTGGAAGAAGATAAGTGGGGAGCTATATATAAGTATATATTGTCATCGAGAAAACAACGTTTTGACAATAATGCAATTCATCGCACAAGTAGTTTAAATGATTATAAAAAAGCAGCAGGTGGTGGAGAATTAAAAAGAATAAATAGTGTATTCGATACAAATAATGTTAAAAGACCAAATACACCACCACAAAAGTCTTCAGGGGGTGTATTAGCAACCACCAAGGATGCATATACATTTACAGATGGTCCCACCATATATTTAACCGATGATATTGATAAAGTAGGACAATTTTATATTCAGCAATCAAAAATAGAACCATCTGTTTTTCAAAATATATTATCAAAGATTGATACGAATGCAACATTAATTAAAAAGATAGATTCTTTAGAAGCACAAATTAAAAATAAAGAAACCAAAATAGGTAATGATAATAAAGAAGTATCTGCACGAGAAAGTGGTCGTTTATCAAAAGAATCTAATGCATGGACAGAAGAAATTAAAAAATTAACAAAAAGTATTCGTTTGGTATCATTAGATGCAATGTATATGCCAAATACTACACCTCATCAAAATATTTGGGCTCCAAATGGAGAAATTGTAAGTAATGCATTTGTAGCAGATGTAGGTGAGGAAAATGCAAAAGAAATTATGCATTTAAATGTTGAAAATAATTATAAAGTATTAATGTTATTGGGTATTGGCACATTTAAATTACATAAAAATGCAAGATATATGGAAATTATGAAAAAGTTAGCGGATGAACAAAAGTTATTTATGATTATTGCATCGACTGATTATATTTATGGAACAAATTATCAATTCTGTCATGGCTTTATTGGTAAAGACTTGGCAAATACAACTGTTCAAAAAAAGCTACAAGCTATGGGACGTATTGGAAGAAACAATATTCAACAAGATTATACTATTCGTTTCCGTGATAATGATATGATAAATGAATTGTTTTCAGTATCTGAAAATAATATCGAGGCGATAAATATGCAAAAATTATTTACCAGTATAGAATAAATTTATTTGTAATTATAATTAATTTATAATTTTTTAATTATAATTATTAAAGTGCGTTTTGATAGTTAACAACGTAAGGATTTTCTTTTAATTGACTCGTAATATCCATATTACTATTTCTATCTGCTTGAATACTTGATGTTATTGGATTATGATTACCAGCAACACGTCCCATATTTGAAACATCGGGGGATGCATATGGCATAGTGCCTACAATATCTCTTCCATTTCTTAATGTATTATCACGAGTTTTTTCACGCATATTAATATCACTATTCATTAAAGACATATTACCTTTTGTTAATCTACCATCAATAGTACTGGATTTAATATCATTATTTCGTTGATTACCAATGGCTTCGTATGATTGTAATTCTCTATGTCCGTCAGTTGCACTACTGCCACCAGTATAATAAAAGTTGCCCGTTTCATTGCGAGTTGTATATGCTACTTGTTGGTCAGCTACTTGATATGCACCACCATTTTGACCAGCATTTACATTTAAATGATTTTTAGAAACTTCGGTTGTTTCACGAATAGTATGATTTGGTCTATCTGCTGGGTTAAATATATATGAATTTGATACTTTTGAACCAGCATTTTGATAGGTTCTCAAATTACCAACTACATTTTCTTTTCTTGAAGGTCTTAATACATCAAGTAATGGTGCAATTGCTGAACCAATACTACCACTAACCATACCGAAATAGCTATCTTGTTTGTTTACAGTTCGATTATTGGGGTAAGCTTTTTTAGACTTAACCCCATAATCTCCCGTTGTTGCATGGTTTCTGCCGTTTGCATTAGCAACAGCTAATGGAACTGGACCTAATTGTTGATTATGGGAAGGCATATATTCACCAGGCATATAAGATTCATTTTGTTCTCCGTTGGCAACGCCGGTGTATGATGTGGTGGTTTCTGGTCTGGTCACATATCTATCTATAGGGATAGAATGCAATGAACCTTTAGTATTAGCACCAGTAGTGGTTAAATATCTATCTTGATTCATTTCAAAACTACGTTCTGGGCGGTTTTTTTCCATAACACCCATTTGGTCTGGTGTTGCTATATTTTTAATCCTACTATTTGCAGGACCTTCATGTCCAATTAAAGAATTACCTCCATTTTTGGGATTCGTATCAACACGTAGATCATCTACAGATTTGGGCATCCAATTTTCACGGTCCATCATACCAGCATTAAACCCTTCAGAGCCATCTTTGGTATAACCTAAACCTAAACCAGGACCAACTCGTTCTTCTTCAAAAGGCTTTACATTTGCCATACGCATACTGGGGTTTACTCGCGAACGAATAAAATCAGTAGAATTTGGAGCACCATGTGCCCATTGAACATTTTCATCTGGTTTAAATAAAGGGGCTTGTTCTTTTTTTCGGATTTCCTGTGAACCACCACCAGTATAATTATCCATTAATCCCTCATAACTATTAGCAACTGATTTTACAGTTCTTAAATTACTACCGTAAAAAGGGACCATATTGTTATGCTGAAAATAATCAGCAGCGACTTTCTCTCCAGTCAATGAATGAAATTGAGGACCGTCCACTCCATCTGTTGTATCTTCATTTTTCTTTTGATTGAAATATTTATCAGTATATACACCATTGCTTTCAAATCTATTCACTTGCGATAAAGCAGAAGTTTGGTCTAATTCACTTGAATCAATGGGATACTCATTTGGATAATTTCTATTTGGGTTATTCGTGTTAGGTAAATCATTATTTACAAAAGTTTCTCTATTTTCTTCATTATCTTTATTTTGATTCGATGCTACATATAATAATCCTAATGCAAGACCTGGTATAGCTAATTCCATTTTATTATAATATAATATATAATATTATAATAACATCGTCCAAATTCAATTATTAATGATAATTTGCTCCTGCACATTCTCGTTCATTTCCAGCGATACACATCGATGAACCTGTCAAATAGTATTGTTGATTATTACCAACAACGGGTATCTGTGGTTTAAAATTATCTTTTTCTAAAATTCGGGTTTGAATATTATGACCAAAATTTCTCTCTAAATCATTTTGAGGATTAAAAAAAGGCGTTTCCCACCTTGATTGTTCTAAATCTTTATACATCCATGCTGGATGACTTGCTCTACTTTCTTCAGTAATTGGATTTTGTTCTCTATAACTCTTTTTACTTGATGATACACTTTGTAATTTATAATTGTTTTTTGCCACTAAATCACGGTTTAATGTTCTGGTTAATCCATATAAATCACTTTCTAAATTAACACTATTCGTATGTAAATTTGCACCCCATTTTTGTAATCGAATATGAGGGTCTTCATTAAAAGGTAGGTCCATACCTTGTCCTGGTGTATTTAACGTGTATCTACCTACATATGTTGATTCTTCTAATTGTTTTTGAATACGGTGCGGGTCATCGCGAAATCGTGTGAATGCCATAATAAGTTATTATATATACCGAAAAAAAACTTGGTATTAAAATTATATAAATGCGAGATTTTATTATATTTATAAATGAGTTTGAATACTCCTAAAATATGTTTAAATATGATTGTTAAAAATGAATCTACTATTATTACACGTTTATTAAACAGTGTGATATCCCTAATAGACCATTATGTTATATGCGATACTGGTAGCACAGATAATACTACACAAATCATAGATGATTATTTTAAAGACAAAAATATAAATGGTAAAATTATACATAAACCCTTTGAAAATTTTGGAAAAACGCGCAGTTATTCATTATCCCACTGTTTACACGAACCCAACTCGGATTTTATTTTATTGTTGGACGCAGATATGATATTTGAAATGAATATATCAAATATTTATGAATTTAAACAATCTTTAACTTATGACGCATATCATATTCTACAAGGGGACCAGCGAATTCAATATAAAAATATAAGATTAATTAGAAATAAATTACAATTTTACTATTTGGGTGTTACTCATGAATATATTACAAGTTCTCATAATTATACAAAAAGTATTATTTCAAAAGAAAAAATGTATATAAAAGATATTGGTGATGGTGGTTGTAAAACAGATAAATATGAACGAGATATTAAATTATTAACTCAAGGGCTTATTACAGAACCGAATAATAATAGGTATCGTTTTTATTTGGCAAATTCATACAAAGACAAAGGTGATTATGAAAATGCGATTATTCATTATAAAAAAAATTTGGAACTACTGGGTTGGGACCAAGAAATATGGTATAGTTATTATAATATTGGTATTTGTTATAAATATTTAAATAAATATGCAAATGCTATCGAATATTGGTTAGATGGTTTTCAATATATGCCAAATAGAATAGAAACATTATTTGAAATTATAACTTACTACCGACAAATGAAAAAATATCGTTTAGCTTTTCATTTTTATAAAATTGCATTTGAATATAAAAACAAGATTAGAGAACCTGAAGAAGAATTGTTTTTACGAAAGGACATTTATGAATATAGATTAGATTATGAATTAATATTAATCGCATATTATCTTAATATTGATAAAAATAGCATTAATGATTACTGTTTAAGTATATTAAATTTACCTAACGCAGAAGTATCTGTAAAAGATAACATTTTAACTAATCTTAAATTTTATTATTTTGATTTATCTTCTTTAAAAATAGATAATATATTTGATATAGATTGCTTTAAATGTATAGGTAATGATTTACAATCTAAACATGTATATGAATTTCATGCATCTACTCCCAGTTTATGTTTTCATAATGGTGAATTGATTGTTATTATTAGATATGTAAATTATTACATTGATGAAAACGGTTATTACCGTGCAAAAGATGAAAAAGGGAATTATTGTGAATTACAAAATATATCAACACGAAATGTTTGTGCTATATTTGATTATAAAGATAATAAAGTCATTTTCAAAAAAGAATTTGAAATAGAATACAATGATATATTTGATTCTTATTATAAAGGAACAGAAGATATTCGAATTATGAGTTATAATAATGAATTATATTTTACTGGTAATAAGATAACCAATCATAACGATTTCAATATATTTATTGAATATGGACGGATTAATTTACAAGAGGAAAAATTAGAATCTTGTTTATTAAATATTGAAAATAAGAACAAAATTGAGAAAAATTGGGTAATGTTCTCTAATGATGAAAATAAGTTTGCTATTTATAATTGGTTTCCTTTAACTATATGTAAATTGAATGATGAACCTATACTTTCAAATAATTTAGAAATTAATGATGTTGACATCCTACATAAAATAGATACACCTCATTGTTTTAAATATGTCCGTGGTTCTACTAATGGCATAAAAATAGGGAATGAAATATGGTTTATATGTCATATGGTAGGTTATGAAAATAGCCGGTATTATTATCATTTATTTGTAGTATTAGATGCGAATACATTTGAAATTATTAAATATTCCAAAATTTTTAATTTTGGAAAACATAGGGTTGAATACACATTAGGATTTGAATATATTTCAGAACATAATAGTTTTTTAATTGGGTATAGTCGTATGGATAATAACCCTGGATTTTATTTTATAAATAAAGATACAATCGAAAACATGATTTATGATGAAACCACGATTAATTTCTCCAAAAATACGTAAAATTGACCAATTATAAACGTTTATCTCTAACAGTATATTCAAATAACCATCATGGAGATTCTTAATAGATTTAATCGCCGCGGTCCTATCGATTTACTACGATATGTTTATAAATTTGTAGATATAGATACCAAACTTATTATGTTAACCAGTAAGCACTCTTTATTAAATACAGACGATATGCCTTTGCCTTTTGCAAAATCAGACTGGTATTATTATGATGATAGCAACCAAAATTTCTATCGTTCATTTACTACATTAACGCAATTACAAAATATATATAATAGTATTGTTAATAAATTAGCAGTTTGGAATGATACAAAAAAGTCTTTCGTTCTACATAAAAATATTAAAGATACGCTTAAATTCCGTGAAAGGAGTTGTAAAACAATAACTATAAAAACTAATAATATTAAAAAATGCACACGAATTTCCCTTTCTCCAGAAGAATCATACTTAATATGGGCATTAAATACTATTAGAACCGATTTTATATATATACCAGATACATGCATTAGTGATTTAAAACCAAATTCTTGGATAATAGAAAAATATCAACGAGTGTATAAGAGAATAGCCCTACTATTTCAACTATTAAATAGTTTTGATAATGAAGCACCTGAATTTAATTATTTAATTAAAAAGGTATTACTATCATGTATTTCTGCAACAATAATTTATAAAAACAATAAAAATGAAGCTTTTCTGAATATATTGAAAAAGAAAAATCAAATAGAATTCAAAAAAATAATAAAAGTTGAAGTTAAAAAACACCAAAGAAAAGTTTTTAAGAATAATAAAGAACGTATAGTGAAAGAGCGTAAAATAGAGAGAGCACGTATAGCGAAAGAGCGTCAATTAGAAAAAGAAGCAAAAATAAAACTGCAAACAGAACTAAAACTCATGCGTCAAGAAGAGAAGGAGCAACGAAAACTGCTTAAGTCAAATAAAAAAAGAAATATATCATAATAAGAAGTTATCCATGTATATGTAAAGTAATAATCAAGAGTCTTTTTTTTCTGGTATATCAATTATATTTGCATTTCTACATGCCTGACCAAATGTTCTTCTATGCCAACTGGTAATACCATGTTCAATAATACCTTCTCTATGTTGTTTTGTTCCATATCCTACATTTTTTCGAAACCCATAATAATCATCCAACAAAGGATATTTATCACACATTTCTATCATATATGCATCACGAGATGTTTTCGCTAATATACTTGCTGCTGCTATACCCATATATTTCGCATCACCTTGTTCTACCGTGGTTGAGCTTAATTCATTCATACAACTGGTTTCTTCATTAAATATCATGTATGGTGTAAAATAATTACCATCAACTATTGCAGAGAAATCTTCTAATTTAGAATCAACATCAATATTAGTTTCTATGTTTGATATTGTATTACGAATACAATTATGCATTCCTTGCATTACAGACTTTAATATATTGATATTATCAATAACATTAGCATCAATATACTCTACATGCCAAGCCAATGCATTTTCTTTAATATATTCTGCAACTTCATTTAGTTTTTTTTTAGAAGAAAACTTTTTACTGTCTTTAATATTTGTTCCATCGAATTTAGTGGAATCTTTAGGTAAAACTACACAAGCTATATACACACGTCCAAATAAACAACCTCTACCAGCTTCATCTATAGATATTTCATATTTATTTTCATCATCATAAAACCGTTCTAATAATACAGTAGGCTTCTTCATCTTCTTATAATAAATAAGTATATTAAATACATATTTATCAATTTTATTTAATACTTTTAGATACATATATTTTCAACATATACTATATATCTATTTGAAATATGAATTTAAAAATAACACCTTTGATGATATTTGTTATAATATTACTACTTTTAGTAATTTTGACATTTTTATGTAAATTACCATGCTTTAGCAAAGAAGGCTTTGTTTCATTTTTACATGACCAAAATACAATGACTGAACAAACTATTCCTCAATATAGCCCGAGTGAAAAATTATATAAATTATATGACAATCTCTATTTTGATATCAAAAATGGAACTTTAGTTGAAGTCGGTTCTCCAAATAAAGATAATATTACTATAACCGAAACCAATTTTGATTGGGAGAAGTATATGGCTGATTATTCTGGCGATTTAACTGCAGAAGTTACTGATGCTGCTACTGCTTGGACTCATTATAATGATGTAGGTAAGGCACAACAAAAAGTTGCTCATGCAAAATTACCTTTTGATAATGAAGGCAATACCATTAATAATATTACTACATTGCATAGAAATTCTGAAGAGAGCTTTACATATGAGATTACTGCACCCGAACAGCGTTTACCTACTCCTGCTACAAATTTAATGTCATCTTATAAAACAGTTGAATTCATTAGTGATTCTAATACTAATAGACCTACTGATGCATATCATGTATTATATATGGCATGGGATAAAAAGACTTATTTACATGTATTAAATACTACAAATGATAACAATAATAGTTTAACTAATAAATATTCTCATGTTGCTTCTTACTTATTTAGTAATACTTCTACTGCTCAAAATATAGACCATAATAATGAAGAAATGTATATTACTGATTATATTCAAGATGTAGATGCTAATAATAATAAGAATGTATTAGAACAAAAATATAACAGTGAGCGTGAAGTTTATCAAATTAGTAAAAATGTAAAATATGATATGAAAGGAGGTAATATATTAGTATTTAATGATGACGATAATACAATTGAAGTTCTTAAACGTGATAGCAACGTAAATAAAATAACTATTAGATTAAATGATAGTAATACTGATGAAAGAACTTTTGGAAACAATGAAACTTATACCAGTGTAGATTTTAATGTTCGCACATTAGAAGACCGTAAAGGAGGAAATACTGTTTTATATATTACTGATGCCTACAACACTATAGTAGCAATTATTGGCAAAGATTATGATGGTAGCACTTCTCTTAAGAATTTAAAGAGATTTACTCCAAATGGTTTAGATACTGGTTCTGGAGTTGTTAATGAAACTGGTTCTAATAATACTTCTACCGATGCAAGTGGTAATACATACAACCCAAACTCTGTAGCTGATACTACTACTACTACTAATACTAATACTAATACTAATACTACTACTAATAATAGTCTTAATAGTAATGGTCTTAATTTAGATAACTATATTTTAAAAACACAAGTAGTTCCACCAGTATGCCCTGCCTGCCCAACGTGTCCATCTTGTAGTAATGGTTCTGGGACTTGCGGTGATTGTGGTGGAAATGGAGGTAGTGGAACAAAAGATAAAGAAGGGAAAACAACTGTAAAAGGTGATGCTGTATCTGAAAAGAGTGCATTACAAGGTGCAGTTGGTGCAGTCGGAGATGTTGCATCTGGAACTGTTGGGGCAGTCGGAGATGTAGCTTCTGGTGCAGTTGGAGCAGTAGGAGATGTTGCTTCTGGAACAGTTGGTGTAGTCGGAGATGTTGCAACAGGAACAGTTGGTGCAGTAGGAGATGTTCTATCTGGAGCAGTTGGTGCAGTAGGAGATGTCGCAAATGATTTAATTAGTTCTGGAAAAAATGCAGTAGATACTGCAAATAATAATAATCAATTACAACAAAATGCAACTAACTCACCGGGAACTCATATATTACCTAACTCTACAACTGACCCATACTCATACTATGGACAAGTTCCTTATAAAAAACCTACATCTTTTATAGCAAGAACAGCAGATTTCAGTTCATTTGGTAAATAATTCGTTTAAATATCCATATAAATATAACAATATTATATAAAATAATATTGTTATGGAAAAGATTGATATTAATACTATATTTGAAAGAAGTATTATTGAACAACAAATAAAAACAGTTTTATCTGATTTTGATGAGAAATGTAATGATTTAAATTATAAAAAAGGCATTTATTTATATGGTTCTCCAGGTAGTGGTAAAACATATTTTATTACAAATATATTGAAAAGTATGGGATATGACACTATAAAATATGATGCGGGTGATATTCGAAATAAGGCACTTATAGAAACTATTACATGTAATAATATTTCAAATAGAAATGTATTAGATATGATGACAAAGACGACCAAAAAAATAGCAATAGTAATGGACGAAATAGACGGTATGAATAGTGGAGATAAAGGAGGTATAAATGCATTAATTAAATTAATTCGTCAAAAGAAAACTAAAAAACAAAAAACAGAGAGTAAAACAATGAACCCTATTATTTGTATTGGTAATTATTACACTGATAAAAAAATGAGAGAGTTAATGAAAGTTTGTAATATATTTGAATTGCCAAGTCCATCTTCTAAACATGTAAAAGAAGTATTAAAAATAATAATAAACGATAAATTTTCGTTTACGAATGAACAATATAATACGATTTTAAATTATATTCAAGGTGATATGCGTAAATTAAAATTTGCAACAGATATTTTATTAAAATCTAATGAAAAGGAATTTAACTATGAAATATTAAATATATTTCACATGAAAAGTTATAATGAAGATGCAAAATCAATAACAAATTGTTTATTAGAAAATAATTATAGTATTGAAAAACATAATATATTAATGAATGAAACAGATAGAACTATAGTAGCATTATTGTGGCATGAAAATATAATAGATAAATTAAAAAATATTCCTATAAAGATTGCGTATCCATTATATTATAAAATATTACGTAATATTTGTTATGCCGATTATATTGATAGAATTACTTTTCAAAATCAAATCTGGCAATTTAACGAAATGAGTTCCTTAATAAAAACCTTTTATAATAATAAAATATTTCATGATATGACAAGTGAATATATAAAACCTCAATTAGAAGAGATTCGATTTACAAAAGTGCTTACAAAATATTCGACAGAATATAATAATACACTATTTATACAAGATTTATCACAAATGTTATCTATAGATAAACGAGACCTAATTGCATTTTTCCAAGAGCTACGATTATGCATTGGAAAAGATTTTTGTAATGATAGTGAATTATTGAGTCAAGTAGAAAATATGTTTGAAGATTATGATATTTGTAAATTAGATATAAAAAGGTTTTATCGTTATTTAGATAAAAATACTAAAAAAGAAACTCTTACGGAAGAGATAGAATAAATATTCATTATAATGAGTGAATATTTAATTATAAAATTCGATTTCATCAGTAATATTCGATTTTTTTAGTATCAGTTTTTTTTCGAATATGTTTGTTTTATTGTTCTTGTTGATTTAACAGGTTTTCTATTTGATGTGTTTTTTGATACAATATTTGATGGAGGTTTTAATTTAAACATATCTTCAAACATCGCATCAAACATTTCTTCACATGTATTTGGAATTTGTTTTACGTTTCCTTTACTATCTTTTCTATTTAATATTTGGTCATACATATAGTACGCAGATATCTCTCTGTAGCCTCTATTAAATTCACAAAACAAGGTTTTTAAAGCGGGTTTTTTACTTGTTAGTTCTTTAATATGTGTATTTGAATACTCACTAAAAATATTCCAATTACAATAATGATAAAAATGGTTAGCTAATATCATTATACTTAAATATTTTATTAGTTGTTTTGGTCCATCTATTCCTGTTTTCTTTAAAATAGCGTTATAATGACACCAATCACCGTCCAAATCTATTAATTTAATATCAAATGGGTCTAAATTTATAACACAATTAGCAGGTTTTAGGTCAAAACAAATTATTTTCATTTTAGAATGTAATGTATCAAATATATTGATTAGTTGTTCAGCAATTATTATATCTATTTCACTTAAACTATTAGATTGTTTATCTTTAAAACCATCTTGCAATTCATTATTATAGTATTCTGATATGTTCATATCATATCCTTCATTTACAATTATTTTATATATATTATGAGTAAGCACTTTTGGAACCATATTATGCATAATAGATGTATTTGATTTAACGGATACTAATTCTTCTTTTCTATATATGCCATAGTAATACAACGGTGGTGAAATATTATAATAATCTGCATTATGCCAAATATCGGATTCCTTATTAATTAAATCGGATTGTATAAATTCTTCTATTTCTGTTTTATTATTATCAGATTCATTATTTATACTGTTTAATAAATAGTCAGGTATAGAAACCATCGGTTCCATTGAAGTTCTAAATGTTATTTTATCATTATTTTCATCTTCAAACAAAATAACTCTATTATTTGCACCTTTATTTATTTTTTTAATCTTATGCGTATTAAAATCAGAAAAGTTGGTTTGAAAATACATCATTACATTATTTTCATAAGGTATATCCTTAATATTTTTATACATATTATTTATATTAGATGGTTCTGGTTTACTTTTAGACATATTATATATTATAATACTTTATTTTAATATATATTTATTGGTTTACAATTACTTCTTTATCAGGAATTAGTTTTGATTTTTCAGTAATAGAATAAGATATTTGTTCACTTGATATAGTTTCTATCTTTTTCGCATTCCCAGTGTTTAAAGAAGCGTTTTCATCCTTCAAATGTTGGTTTTCTTTAGTTAATTCTTCTATTCTCATAGACATTTGAATTATTTGACTTTGCATATTCATCATATTGTTATGCATATCTTGTTTTTCCTTACCGAATTGTTGTATTCCTTGTTGTTGTTTTTGAACAAGTTCAACCACTTCTTGATTATTTAATTGTCTGGGTGGTTTACCGGGTTCGTTTAGCATGATAGGACCATTTAATTTTTGTTTTTCTTCCATTTCCTTTATCATTTTAGCTCGTTCTGCTTCTATTATTTCGATTTGGTTTAAAACATCAGGTTTCATTTTTGGTAATCCAGGTTCATAATTTTCCAATAATTTGTCAATATCATGCATAAAGAATTGCTTAATTGGTTCTTCAAACTCTTTTTGAATAAATGTTTCAACGGTTTTTGGAGATTCCTTGAAATAATCGGGATGTGCAGTATCGAACATTTTTCTTTTATCATATGTGTTATGTTCATGTGAAAATACCAATATAGATTTAATAGGGTCTAATTGAACAAACGGAACAGTATAATTTTTTAAAAATGCTTTTTCTTCGGCTAACGCAGCTGTATCATCATATTTTGTATCATCTAATAGTTTCTTTTTAAATGCAAATGTTCCTGCAGTTGCATGATTTGGTCCATATGGACCGCATTGTATCATCTTATGAATGTGTTTAAAATATATATATATTTCACTACTGCCTGCACACAACGCCTCTGGTTTACTTTGTAATCGTTCAACTGCATGAGATACTCTATCTGGTGGATAATAATCATCATCGTCCATATAAACAATAATAGAACCCCGACAATGTTTATGCATAAAATTCCTTTTTGCTCCTAACATCATTTTGTCCTCTATCTCAAAGTATCTTATTTGTGGAATACCAGATGCTTGCACTAAATCCTGAATCTTATCTGTTCCATCATCAACTATTATCCATTCCATTCTACTTTTTGGATAAGTTTGATTTCTAAAACACTGGAACATCATATTAATAAAAGGTCTTCTATTAAATGTAGGAGTGCAAATAGAAACCATAGGCAAAGTTTGGGTATTATTTGCCTTTCCTTTAGATTTCGATTTTTTCCCCATAATATATGTATTAGTACATGAATATATTTTATATCTTTAAACGAAAATATATTTTTTTTAATTATTTTTCATAAGAAGTAATTGTATTTTATCATATAACGCATTATATAACCAAGTAGCAAAAACTACTATTAATAGTATATTAAAGAACATGAAAGAATCTTTTAATGAAAATCCAGGAATTATACCACTTGTGCTGGAAAGTTCTGTCATCATCTTAATTAAGAAATAAAATGCTATACCTAATAATAATACAAGATAGATATTTGACTTTAATAAACCTATTAATTTAAATATTATTTGCATTATTTTCTTAAACATTGAATCTCCATCACAACCCTTTTCGAATTCAGTTGCAAATGCATTATCACTATGCACTATAATGTTTAATATAGTAGCTATCATACCATCAGGTGAATACCATGATATAGAAAAGAATGAATTAAATATTAAATATATAAATATGAAGAATGCAGCAACTGGGACACTAATAAGAATAATTGTTATAAACCTTAAAAATAATAATATCAATCCTAATAGTGATAAAGCATCTGAATAATGTTCAATTGCATGTACTGCAAAATATACTACTACTATTCCTGTCATTAAGTTGATAAGTGTGCTACCAGTTGCGTCTCTTATTATTGCTACTAAAAAGTTCTTAAATAATGGAGCTAAATTTTTTATAAAATGAAAACTGGCTAAATATACAAAAATATATAATATTTTGCCATTAAATAATAATGAACTATATTTGGGTATTTGAATTGTAAGTAAATTATCTAATATAGAAGGGAAAAATAACGCAAATTGAAAAAACCATAAAAATAGTTTCATTAGACCATAATCTTCTCCTATTTTCTCTAATTTCTTTATATCTAAATGTGCTACTTCAATATCAGTATTGTCTAATGCGTAAAACATAACATAATACCAATTAAATGAAACTGGAACTGCTAAAAGAGCAGAAAACAATGTAGATGTATATTCTCTAATTAATTTTTTATCTTCATCTGTAGCATTTCCATTTGAAAGAACGTCTGCAATACCTTCTCCAAATTTCTTATTTGTATCAACAAACTTACCATACGAATTTTCTATATTTTTTACCATTTCTTCTTTCCAATCTAAATCAACCTTGTCTGGGTCCTCTACTGTATCTTGACCTTCACATTCTCCGGGATTTTGTTCACAATAATCGCCACATTCACCAGTTTCCTCACATTGTTCTTTAACTTGCTCTGCGTGTGTTTTTACTGGGGGTGAACCCATATTAAATATACTTGCTATTTTTCCTTTATTTTCACTATCTTCTTCTTTATTTTCACTGTCTTCTTCTTTATTTTCACTGTCTTCTTCTTTATCTTCTTCTTTATTTTCACTTTCTTTTTCTTCTTCCATACCTTCATTCCCTTCAATTATATTATTTGTAAATATACTACTCATGGTGTTAAATGATTCCAAATTATCTACATTACCTCTTTTTTTAATAACTTCATCTGTATTTACTATTTCATACTCTTCATTTTTTAAAACATTAAAAGTTTCTATATTTTTAAAGTTGTTCTTCACTTTCCTTTTTTTAATATTTTTTAATTTATTTTCCATATTAGCTGTTTGAAAATTATGTTCATTTTTATTACTAAAAGCTTTTTTTGCAGATTTATTATATTGATTATTCGATGTATCCATGTATAAAATTAAATATATTATATTATATTCTTATAATATATTTATCATATTAACATATTCTTTATCGGGCATATAACATACCGCAATTTCCACTAACTATAGATAAAACATTATATCGTTCTTCGTATAGAGTCAAGTTATAACTATACTCATACAGTCTCCAATTTGATTTTCGCATACCAATTATTTCGCCATTATCATCGCATATAACATCGAAATTCGAATTAACTGGGTCTATTGTGGGCACATACGTGTTTATTTCAAGTTCAATATTATTAAATTTACTCGTGTTAATAGCTCCAGATGGTTGATATTCAAAAGGACTTGTATTTAAACAAAAATTATAACAATAAATTCCATCTTTTGCAAAACCTTTTGTGCGGGTATATTTTTCAATATAATCATATACACCTCTTACCATTAAATTTTCTCTATATTCACCATTTAATATTATACCCATGGTTTCCAATATTTCTTTTCTATTTTCAGTATGATAATCACCTGTAATAGTAATTCCTGTATTTTGTCTTGATACTGGATGCACACCTAAACCATATTCGAATGTTCCTTCGGTTCCAGAAATAGGTGTTATGGGCGCTAACTTAATATTAGAAGGTAAATTATGATACGGCCAATTCGTATAATTACTCCATTCATTTCGTAAATTAACATCATTTCTTTGAAAAAACCACATCCAATTAGAAATCATACCACTTGATTCTAACTTAACTCTTTTTGAACCAGTTATATTTTCATATTTATGTTCAAATACATCTTTTACCAAATATACATGGTCTTGTGCTGCAAATTTTTGAGTTTCTTCTTTTGACAAAAAACAATATGTAGACATTAAATGTATATCTGCGTTCCAAGTATTTATCTTATTCTCATAATCTTCAGGTAATACATATCCACTTGGTGGTGTTTGTAAAAATCGATACATTTGAAATCTGTTTTCATTAAAATCAGGTTTAACATATGGATATGAATAACTATAATCAAAAACATCTCTTACTTGAAATAAATCTTGTATAGGACGCATGGTGACTGTAATCGATAATTGATTATATTGTAATGCAATTAAAGGAAATGCACAGCTATTTATTAATGTAAACCATGAATTAATAGGTATATATAGATTTCTACCACGAATAGATGGTTCAGAACCAGTAGAATTTGTTGTATATGATGCAGATGGATATGCATTTGAACGACCATGTGCATAGGCTGGGTTATTTAATTCGCCAATATTACCAGTCATTTCATAAAACAATTTCTTTTTTTCTTCACTAAAATCTCGTTCTACCATAGCAGCCAAATATTCGCCTGTATATCTTTGCAATTTCATTCCACCACATTGAATTGTGATTTCTTTTATCATATGTGTTCCAATATCCTTTATCCATTTAAAATCATATGGTGCCCATCTTCCGCTGGTTTCATTGCATGGCGAATATACAGGACTCCATATATCGGGTAATCCAACCACAATATAGGTATCCATTAATAAATCTGCATATCTTGGTATTTTAAATGTGAATACAGATTCTTCGGATGGGCGTAATTCTCTTAAACCATCATAATCTATACGGAATTTTTGCATACCAAAATTTGTATATTTTACATATGTTGCTTTAAAAAAGGTCTTTAATGGATTTCCTGTTAAAAAAACGTTATTATCTCCTACAGAAATTATATTTAGTAATCCTCCTGCCATAATTCAATGTTATATTTATATAATATATTTTTATTATATTTGTTATATATAGAATATATAAATATGAATCGTGTGGAATTTATTATGTATGTTATTGTTCTTATGATACTATCTTATGTTTTTTTTAAAATATACTGCAATATCAAGTCAAATACTGTATCTATTCAAGAAAATATGGTGGGCGAAATAAAAGATTCAATAATTTCAATGATTAGTTCTTTTAGTGTTGATGAATTTAATTCAATTGTTTCAAATAAAAACTTTTTAAATATTGGCGGAATCCAAAGTATTGATAAAAAATATAGCATTATGCCTTTAAAACAATATTGTATTAAGGCATCTTTAAATTCTGCTACTACTGGTAAAACTGTCAATAAAGATATGGTTAAATTTGTATTATCAAGAGGTTGTCGCCTTTTAGATTTTGAAGTATTTTACACAAAAGCTGGTAATAATTATTTACCTGTCGTTGCTGAATCTACTGACCCCGAATTTAAACTATTTTCAACAGATAATCATATTACTTTAGAGAGTGTGTTTACTACAATTATAGGTAATTGTTTTTCTGGAAATTCTCCTAATAAGAAAGACCCTTTGTTTATTCATTTGCGCATTAAGACAAAGGATACTGAATGTTATAGTGCCATTTCTAAATTAATTGATTCTATATTGAAAATTAAACTATATCAAGGAGAAGTTAATGATAAAACTAAACTCGAACAACTTATGGGTAAAATAGTTATTGTAATTGACAAAACTATTCATAGAGATTATAAAGATTATGCTAAATGTAAAGGAAGTGATGTAAAATGTTATGATTTATCGAACTATTTAAATGTTGAAAGTGGAAGTCAAACTATTAATTTATATTCTTTAATGCAAATTGAAAATCAAGCAAGTAGTCCACCACTAATTAAAGATGATGAAATATCTACCACTGCTATTTCCAGTAAATTAGTTTTGCCTATCCAAAAATCAAAACAAAATCCTAATATGCAAAAGTTAGTAACTAATTTTGGTGCTCAAATAATAGCATATCGCTATAGCAATCCAGATAATAATTTAGTAGATTGTGAAACTTTCTTCAATGATAATAAGAGTGGCATAGTTCCTTTAGCTGCTGCTATTCCTTATTTTCAAAGAATTCATAAAGAAAGCACAAAAAAATAAATAACTAATATATAAGATAATTTTTATATATTAATGGTTAAACCAAAGTTTAATAATAAATTATGTAATGATAAAATGACATTTGAAGATTGTCAATTAGCCGTATTACGACATGCGGTTGATGTTACTGAAGAAAAACAAGGTATTGCTAAAGTGAATAATGCTGATGTTAAAAAAATGTTAACTATTGTTGAAGATTTTATAAGAAAAAAGAAATTAATTTGTTATGGCGGAACTGCTATTAATAATATTTTACCAAAATTTGCACAATTTTATAAAAAAGATATACAATTACCCGATTATGATTTCTTTTCAGCAAATCCAATTGATGATTCTAAAGAATTAGCTGATATTTATCATAAAAATGGATATACTGATGTAGAAGCAAAATCTGGTCTACATTTTGGCACATTTAAGGTTTTTGTTAATTTTATTCCAATTGCCGATATTACTTTTTTACACCCCGAAATTTATAATAGTATTTCAAAAGATGTTATCAAAATAAACGGTTTACATTATGCTCCTCCCAACTTTTTACG
>Ga0209632_10000637_pt1 | contig 36201 bp, 27 predicted proteins | sample COG_10_FD_184754 | JGI IMG/M metagenome (GOLD analysis project Ga0209632, IMG submission 184754) | Pelagic Microbial community sample from North Sea - COGITO 998_met_10 (SPAdes) (version 2) | ecosystem: Environmental > Aquatic > Marine > Neritic zone/Coastal water | place: Helgoland, sampling... | reverse complement strand
TTCATCGTGGCGGGTCCAGATGGCGAGCGGACCGTTAATGCCAATGACTTCTTTGTCATGCCAAGCCAAGATCCAGCGCGGGAAAACTCCTTAGCCTCTGGCGAATTGCTAGTAGGGGTTAGCTTGCCCACACCTGCCGCGAACAGCGTAAGCCACTACCATAAAATCATGGACCGCGAAGCTTGGACCCACGCTGAGGTGAGTGTGGCTGCGGTGCTAACTATGAACGGCGAGATTATCGAGTCTGCGAGCATAGTCTTGGGCGGAGTCGCCACTGTGCCTTGGAAACTTACTGCTGTTGAAAGCTACCTAGTAGGCCGCCAACTAAGCGCTGATGTAGTCACCATGGCGGGCCAGATGGCTATTGCAGGTGCTAGGCCGCTGGCCAAGAACGGTCACAAAGTCCCCATGACCAGTGCCGCCGTTGAGCGTACGCTGCTTGCCTTGGTTAACGGATAAAGGGGTGAATGGCGAATGAATAGAAGAGACTTCCTGTTGCTGCGCCACGAAGAGGAGCAGCAACTTGCCGAGCTGTCCTGCGAGAAGTTGTTCGTTCACTACTGTGACCTTAACTCTGGTTTCCATGAAGCTGAGGCCGAGCAGGGCACCATTGACGATGCGGATTGGTGGGCAGGCGAACCGCCACTATTAATTCACAGCATTGACCCCGATGAATTTTTTAGTAGCGTGATGCATGACTTGAAAGGCGTGGACTCTTTGACAGTGCTAGACATGGAGTGGGTAGCGCAGGGCGACTTCCGGATTAGAGTAGAGACCTTGTTAGCAGCGGTTAGGGCGAGGGGTGTTGAAGTGGTATTCCAACCCAATGAGACAAAACCGCCACAGCAAAATTTAGAACTGTCAAAATCGAGTTTCGCAAGCACAGCTTAGTGCAGGGAGTAATTGCAAGTTTGAATATTTTACTTATAGGTCGAAGCGTTAAGCAGTACGTCGCTCTTTTGTTCACTCTGTTTTTGCTAGCAGGTTGTTCTCCTGCACCTGAAGTAGGCGACGCCTCCTTCAATGAAACCGCGCCTGTTTTCAACGACGAACAGATTAAGTCTCAGATCGAATCTTCAATCGCTCGCTCCGCAGATCTGCCTCAGCAGATAGGCGTGCAAGTACACGAGGGGGTGGTAACAATCTTCGGAACATTAGATTGTGAGGGCTGCGGTGGCATGCGCACACCCGGTAATTTTGGCACTGTGCAGCAGAGCCTAGGCGCGGTGGTAAGAGCCGTAGCAGGCGTGCGAGAAGTGATCTTCGATCTAAGTTCAGATAGCTGATAGAGACACGACTTTAATTTTGCGATTGGCTTGCTAGTAGTTCGCACTTAATACGCCAATGAATAGGCCTCACGCCTGGGGTCTGCAGCTGCCGTCAGGACTTTCGTCTGTGGGTCATAGAAAATCATTTGTGCCCCACCGAAAGTGGCGGTCCAGCCCGAAATTACCTGCACAGAGTGTCCCAATGAGTCGAGTTCGATGAGCACTTCGGGCCTAACGCGATCCTCTATGGCAACTGAAACACCACGCAATGATCGAAAGCGCGGCGCTTCGATAGCTTGCTGCGGTGTCATTCCAAACAGCATCATGTTGTGCGCGATCTGCAACAATGACTGCGTCTGGCTGTCACCTCCTGGCGTACCCATGGTCAATGCGAAACCGCCATCTGGGTAGAGCGCCATGAGTGGTGAAAGCGTGTGATAGGGGCGCTTTCCGGGGGCCACTTCATTGGGATGTCCGGTATCGAGCGAGAACAAGGCGCCTCGATTGTGTAGCAGGATTCCAGTCTGACTATCCAGTAGACCAGAGCCGAACCCTGCGAAATTACTTTGAATCCAACTTACCGCGTTTCCCCATTGGTCTACCGCAGTCAGGTAAACAGTATCGCCGGTATCGTCTCTGTCTTTATCAAAGTTGGAGAAATCTGAGTTACTGAACCCTGGTTCAGCCGATTCCGCAGCCTGGTCCGAATTCACTAGATCGGAACGCTCACGCAGGTATTGTTCATCGAGTAACTCTGCAACAGGCACGTCGGCATGCTCCGGATCGGCTACCCACCGGTCGCGATCAGCAAAGGCGATTTTCTTCAGCTCAATAAGTGTGTGCAGGTATTCGGCGCTGTTATGCTCCATTGATTCAAGCGAATGATGCTTCGACATTTCCATCAGCGCAAGCTGCGTCATGCCTTGGGTGTTAGGTGGCATGACCAGGAACGTATAATCGAGATAATTCCCACGCAGTGGTTCTACCCAAGTAGACGTATGACTAGAAAAATCATTTTCTCGCAGGTGGCCACCCTGTTCGGTAATAAAGGCAGCTAGTTGTTCTCCAATAGCGCCATTGTAATAGCCGGTCTTGCCCTCACGTGCAACTGTCTCCAGCGAGTCTGCTAATTTTTCATTAATAAGCAGTGAGCCCACCACGGGAGGGGAACCGCCTGGAAGATAGAGGGCTTTTCCAGCCTCGTTGAGAGAACCGCCTTGTTCTTTGAAATCCATTGCTAGTCGGGTCGATACGGGGAAGCCGTATCTTGCGTAATTGACGGCAGGTTCCAGCAGGGATTGAAAGTTCTTTGTGCCGTAGCGTGAATGCGCATCCACCCAGCCGGCTACTGCCCCGGGAACAGATACCGAAAGAGCCCCACTTCCAGGGATTCGATTTACCCCTGCCGCCTGGAAAAATTCCGGTGTCGCAACCTCGCCCGCTCTACCACTGGCGTTAAGCGCGGTAACTTCTTTTGTTTCGCCGTCATAAAAAATACCGAAGGCATCGCCTCCAATACCATTCATATGCGGTCTGACAACCGCTAAGACACCGGCCATGGCGATGATCGCATCGGTCGCATTGCCGCCCTCATGTAAAACGCGCAGACCCGCTTGAGTCGCTAACGGGTGATCCGACGACACCGCGCCCTGCATTCCCCTGACATCAGGTCGATTCTGCGGTGCGTAGCTTGTGGTTGCAAAACGTGGAGCAGCTTCGGGGGCTTGCTGCTGCGGGGTACAAGCCACGCCTAATGTAAGACTTGCTGTTAGAGCGAGTTTGCATAAAGCCGAACATGTTAAGAAAGCTGGCTGGTGAATTTCAGAAATGCTCGCTAGGGTTACTGAACCAATCATACAAATACCTTTGAGAGTGTTTTGCGACTGACTAGAAAATCAAATGCAACAAGGGTCTGCATCGGTCAGTTTAACTCACTGTCGATACAAGTCCCTAGCAAGGCTGAAGTGCAGCACTTGGCGTGAGATTGACTATAAATAACTCTTTGCTTAAAGGCCATTAAATTGTTCGGGTCTCTCCGGCCTTGCTTTCGTTCTTCCTCTCATTAATTCCAATTCGCACCGAAGCGTTAAGACCGGTCTTACCTTGGTGCTCTTCCATGGTTGGCAGACAACTACTAAGAATTCAATCAATACGGATAGATCAAAACTTACTAAAAATGGGGTAATTCCTATCTCGGCGCGGACTGCGAATAAGCGGGTGTAGGTGTCGCCTATTACATAACCGAGGAGCTAGAGAGTTTTTATTTAGTAGGGAAATAGAAGAGCATTGCTCAAAACCTCTGTAAAATTTATTTCGCAGCCTTCGTATCTAGTCTTAAAGCCGGCCGCACCAGACAACCAAGGCTAGTTAAATTTTTACGCCGATCCATGAATACAAACCTGACCTGTTTAATCCCGAAATAAATCGGCTACGCGATCTGAGAACTCATTGGCATCTTTGCGGCGTGCGCCGCGCAGCATATTTGCCATGCCATAGTTTCCCTCGTGGCAGGCATACTCGTACAACTGAGACTCTACTTTAGTCATCGGAACTATAGCGCTTAACTTATCTGTGAAGGTAGAGGGATCATCGATAGTGAATTCATAGTTGATGGTTCGCGGCCCTATACGTGTAAACCGTTCTGTGAGAACTTTGTTTTTGGAAGTGCCGAAACCATCGAAGCTTTGCGTCAAGCCATTGAAATTTTGCGTTACTACTACCAGCGTATCGCTGTCCCAATAACCGCGTGAGTCGCCCGACCAGAGGCCTATGTTCTCATCCACGACCGTGTGATTGTCGAGTTTAACAATACGAGCGTCATGCACCATCTCAGTTAGGATCACCACATGATCTCTGTTCTGTACGATCTGTAAATTGTTGTTATACACGCTAGGTGATAATGGCGGACCAGCGTTAAAGCCGACTAAACAACGCTCTGAAAGACCGCGATCCTCGGGGCCATCACGGCCGATACCCCCGATAACAAATCTCACCGGGCGTACTCCAGCCGCCTCTATTTCTCCGCCGGGTAGATTTTCTATGCCCTGCGCAAGTTCAGGAATACGACCGTTCGGCGGAAAGACGATAAGGGAAGTGCGCACATTGCCTGCGCCTCGAATCTTCTCCATCCAGATAGTGTCATTGTAAAAAGCTTCAACGCCAGATGCTGAGCGTGTGGGAGCACCTGTCGCTCCCAAGCTAAAGCGTTGAATCTGGGCTGCGCTGATTTCATCTGCGGTGAGATATTGTCGTGCTCCGAAGTTCTCAGGGCGTTGCATTGGGACATTGGATGAGAAGTTCCAAACCCCTTGTAAGTCGGGTAGTCCCCACTGTGTGCGCAGAACTTCATAGTCTTCGGCCGCTAGGGCCAACTGGGAAGCCTGTAGTGAGAACCACAACAGCAGTAATACAGAGCACCGTCTTTTCATTACTTAATCCATGAATTCAATCGAACTGGCGTAATGGATAATGGCTCAATCAATACTTCAGTACAATTTTATTCAAGGCACAGAAGCTGGAAGTAAGGATCAGAAATAACGCCTCGGTGCCTTTTAACCTGCGCTATTCTGTAAAGAGGAGCGCAGAAGCGGTGATAGTCGGTGAATATGCTTGTGCCAAGCCCATAGGGAATTGTTGTCTTGTAGCCAATTTGGCCGGGGTTCTCAGAGTCTAACCACTGCTTCAAATCCTTGTGGCATCAACCGATAGCGTTTGATTTCTGCTATAGATAGTCGTAATCTCAGAATGGTTGTCCAGTCAAGATGTTTTAAGATCAAGACATTCAAAGAACAGAAGCTTTAACTAAAAAGCTCGTGTCAGCAATGAAGCCATCGAATCCTGCAGATCTAGAATTCGGTCAATGCTAATCTCGAGCTCTCATTCTTCTCAGTACTCTCAGTCAGGGAGGTTAAGTTCGTGAATCCTAAAGTTACCCGCAGACGCTTCATTAAGGGTGTAATTTTCTCTGCCACCGCGGCCACAGCCGGTGCCGGAATATACATCGCAAATGCTGCCAGCAGCAGATCAGCAGGGGCTGTCGAGCGACTCGTTTCGCTGACGGTCAATGGCCGCACCCGCAGAGTCGATGTTCGACCTCAGGAAACCCTGGCGCACACATTGCGCTATCGGCTCAATTTGACTGGCACTAAGTTGGCCTGTAATCGAGGCGAATGCGGCGCCTGTACGGTGATGTTGGATAATATAGCCAACTACTCCTGCTCGCTCTTAACCCACCAGATAAAAGGCAGAGAGATCACTACGGTGGAAGGTCTGCGCTTAGAAGACGGCACATTACACCCAGTGCAGCAGGCATTTATTGAAGAACTCGCGCCACAGTGCGGTTTCTGCACGCCAGGGCAAGTGGTCTCTGCTGCAGCTTTATTAATAGCCAACCCAAATCCCACGAGAGAGGAAGCAAGACAAGGCCTGTCCGGAAACCTATGTCGCTGTGGAGCTTATGATCATTACCTTAACGGCGTCATGCGCGCAGCGGAGTTAATCTCATGACTTTTATGCATATTGGAAAAGACTTTGTTCCACCGGATGTTGAAGGAAAGGTTACCGGTGATGCAAAATATGCTGAAGACTTTCGCCGAGAAGGCATGGTTTTCGCCAGACTGCTCACCAGTCCAATGCCAAGCGCCCGCATAGCCAGCATCGATGCATCGGCCGCTCTGAGAATGGATGGCGTAATTGGCATCCTGACAGCAGACGATTTACCACCTACCTTGCCGCCTGCCAATCCGATACTGGCAAGCGAGTATGTAACTTATGTAGGTCAGCCGATTTTAGCGATCGCTGCCACTTCTGAGCATATTGCTGAAAATGCCTTAGATCTGATCAAGGTTGAATTTGAGCGCAGAGACTTCGTGGTAGATCCACTAGACAGTCTGGTTGAAGGTGGCCCAGATGCCTATCCTGAAGGGAATGCAATGGTATTAACAGCTCCCGAAGGTGATGAGAACACCGCCTTAGTAGGGGTCATTAAGCCCGTAAAGTGGCCCGCAGAGGAAATCGAAAAGCTGCGTCGTGGCGAAGAGCCCGATGGCACCTTCACTGCAGGATGGGAATACGGCGATCTGGAAGGAGAATTCGCTAAATGTGATGTCGTAGTGGAAGAATCGTTTGTTACTGCTGGCACGCCCCATCAATGTATGGAGCCGCGCACCAGTATGGTGTATTGGGAAAACGGGAAGTGTTACTTCCACGCTTCCACGCAAAGTCAAAGTGCTGTGAATAACGGCTTGGCGGCTATGTTGGGAATCCTTCCTGATGATCTGGTTATAATAAATGAGAATACCGGTGGTGGGTTTGGTTCTAAAGGTACTAGCTATCCCACAATGGGAATCTCGGGCAATCTGTCCAGGTTGCTCAATCGACCGGTTCAGCTACGCATTACGCGAGAAGAAGAATTCTATATCGGCATTGGTCGTCCCGGTATGCAAGGCTGGATCAAAACCGGCTTAACTGCAGAGGGTAAAGTTGCCGCCGTTGATCTTATTATCATAAGCGATGGCGGCCCTACCGGGCAGAACAGCGCTTCGTCATCAGCGGGGCATATATCTGTGTTGTTTCAGCCCAGTGCGATGCGCCTACGAAACATTCCAATATTTACCAATACCACGCCAAGAGGAGCGCAACGCGGTCCCGGCCAGAATGAAATGGCAGCGGTGTTGGCGCCAATCATGGACAAGGCAGCGAATCAGCTTGGCATGGACCGGGTGGCTTTCAGGCGCTTAAACGCAGCTAACAGCGATTCCGGTATTTATGCCGATCAATCTCCAGTCACCAGCGCCTTTATGGCCCAGGCCATCGACAAGGGCGTCGAGATGTTTGGCTGGCAGGCCAAGGCTAGTCAGCCGCGTCGACGAGGCAACAAGCTAGTCGGTGTTGGTGTAGGACAGGGTTATCACGGTGCTGGTGGCTATGGCTACGATGGTCTGGTAAGAATTCACCCATCTGGCAAGATCGATATTCATAATGGTGTCGGCAACTTGGGCACGTATTCCTATGCCGCCACTTCGAGAACAGTCGCTGAAGTATTGCAGTGCAGCTGGGACAGTTGCGAAATTGTGCATGCGCGCACCGACAAGCATTTGCCGCACAGTTCCGTGCAAGGGGGCAGTAATACTATCTTCACCCATAGCCGTTCGAACTATGTAGCAGCGATGGATGCGCTTAACAAACTGAAAGAGATTGCGGCGGCCGACTTCGGTGGCACGGTAGAGGAATACAGCATCGGCGATGAGCGCGTATTCAGAACTGATGATTCCAGTAAGGGAATGAGCTACGGTGAAGCGGCACAGCGAGCAATCGAATTGGGCGGCCATTACAGTGGGCAAGAATACCCTGAGGATCTAAATCCAATTACCCAAAGAGCGGTTACCGCATTAGCAGGAAGCGGGCTGATTGGTGCTGCCAAAGATAATCTAGAGCGTAAAGGCACGCCGCCGGGAGAGATTATCGGTTTTATGGAAATAGAGATCGATGCGGATACAGGCAAGATCGAAGTGACCGACTATTTGGCTGTCGCCGATTGCGGCACCATCATGCATCCACAGGGTTTCTCGCAGCAAATGAATGGCGGTGGAGTCTGGGGCATTGGCATGGCTGCCTATGAGCGTCATGTTTACGATCCACAGAACGGGCTGCCAGCGAATGTTGGTCTGTACCAGAGTAAGCTGCCTTCTATGTTGGATGTGCCGGAGAACATGGCCAGTGCCGCGGCAGATATTCCCGACCCATTTAATCCAATGGGTGGGCGCGGTATTGGTGAGCCATCACAGGGCTGTGCGGTGGCTGCTATGACCAGCGCTATTGCGGATGCCTTAGAGGGTCACCTGTTTAACCGGATTCCGGTAACCGCCGACATGATCGTGAATCATGTCGCTGATAATTCCTACGGTCCCCGATCGCTCAAACTGAATACATTCTGAGGTTATTGCTATGCCATCACATGATGTTATGCCGGATATGGATCTGTTCCAGCCGTTGCAAATTGAAGACGCACTAGCCCTAGCAGATCGCCTCGGTGACAGCGCTTGGGTGCTGGGCGGCGGTCAGGATACCTATGGCTGGTTGAAAGACCGCGCTAAAACAGCGGAAGCAATGATCGACCTCAATGGCATTGAGTCGCTTCGCGGAGTACGCGAGACAGCCGATGGCATCGAAATAGGTGCATTAACGACGCTTACCGACTTAGCAGACAATGCACTGATCAAGGAGCGTTACGGCTTATTGTCTTCAGCAGCGAGCCGCGTAGCCAGCCCGCAAATTCGCAATGCAGGCACCTTAGGTGGAAACGTTAGTCAAGATGTCCGCTGTTGGTATTACCGTCGTGGCCTCGACTGCTATCGTGCCGGAGGAAATCTCTGTTACGCCGATACGCCCGAAGGCATGAATAGAGAGCACGCTATCTTTGGTGCTAGTCGCTGCGTCGCGGTAAATCCGTCCGACACAGGCCCGGCCCTAGTAGCATTGGAAGCCAGCATGGTTATTAATAGTGTCGATGGTCAGCGCATAGTGCAGGCTGAGGACTATTTTGTCGGCCCTGCCAATGATATTGAAAATACTACGGCATTACGTACCGGTGAGATCCTAACGTCGGTGAGAATTCCAAACACCTGGGCTAACGCGACCTTCTATTTTGAAAAAGTTGCCGATAGGAATGTTTGGGATTTCGCGCTGGTAAGCATGGCGGTAGCGATGAAGATGAACGGGGCTACTATCGCGGACTCGCGTTTTGTTGCCGGCGCTGTGGAATGCAAGCCGCGGCGTCTAAATGATGTCGAGAATGCTGTCAGAGGAAAATCTCGAGATGAAACTACCGCCGCTTCAATCGGCACACTGGCCAGCAATGGCGCGAGAGTGTTAGCGCACAATCAATACAAGGTTCCAATGATAGATAACCTGGTCAAGAGGGCCATTGTGGCTGGGTAAATAATTTTTATGCCAAACTAAAGGCCCCGTTTTTCGGGGCTTTTTAGTTTGGTGGTGATTTGATTTTATAGTTTTTGAAAAAAATAGTTAAAGCCGGTTCTAGTTAAACGGTAATAAATAATATCAGTAAAGAGTAGCTAGCAAAGAGTGCAGATAAGATCACAAAATGACGAGGAAGCGCAATTACCATCAGCGCCAACAATATCCCAATAGATGGAAAAACCAGAGACGGGACAATAGCGTTATTTAGCATCACAATATTGACATAAGGGCCAACAAGGAAATAGATCGACATGAAAACGGCCGACAAGCGGCCCAGGTGTTGGTTGTGAAGTAGCATATCAAATTGCTTGTTATCTGGAGATGGCAAAGCCATTTCGGCAGAACCGTAAACCAAAATAGACCCAAACACGAGTACTAGAAAATCTATAAAAGTCCATGTTTCTATATTGCGTAGACCCCAGCCGATCCACCAAAGCTGGAGAATATAGGTCAAGATACTTACCGCCCATAGCGTTGAGGACCAGTGAAAAACGACGCTGTCGTGGGCTCTTGTGAGCATGGCGGCGGTGTGCAGTAACCGAGTGATTGCCAAGCCCAATATTATCGAAATGGCTATGAATATGTATTCGTGCTGAGTCATTATATTCCTTCAATATTAGCAGTGAACGTGGCGGGCGTTTAGTTCATAGGCTCTCAATTTTTTTGTTGATTCCTCAAAGCAATCGACGCCAGCGTGGTTGTGGCTAGCTCGTACAGAAGAGCGCCATAAGTATAGCCAGTGACAGGGTCTCCACTGGTCATAGTGGAATACAGCCGTCCCAGTGCCAATGTCCCAACTCCCAACACGAGTAGTGAAAGTCCGGCACGATAAAAATCTGAATTTACAGCAGCCAATAAACAAAATAGCCCAAAGCCTGTCTGCAGGCCTCCATACATCGCTGCTATTTCAGCAACGGCGTCACCATTGGTCATTTCCAAGCCTGCGAAACCGGCAGGTATTTCTGGAAAGAAGAAACTGATAAGTCCATAGCTAATAAAGGCCAGGGCAGATGTCCAAAGTATACCTTTACCTAACATTCGACCTGTCTCCCATTTGAGTACTAGAGGCGTTATAACGGAAGCTTATGGTCTACTATCGACGCTGGGTAATTCAAGGAGTTTTTGTATCAATAGTGTGAATAAACTCTTTTGAAGGTTTTTCAGCTCGAGTGCCTAGTATTGAATAAAATCACCACCTATCAAGTTATACATAAGCAGTCGCTTCCCCCAACACCTGTCAATCAGTAGATGCATGATTAGAAATATTACAGTGACTATGTGCCAACGATTGTGAATCTAGTCCTCAAGTAACAATTGCCGCACACCAGTGCCTAGGAGCATGAACGCTACATGCCAGCCCTCAGGGATTTCAACTCGCGGCACCGGCGCGGTCACGGCGATTTTTTCGTTTGTAGCGCTGTGTTGTATAGGCGCAGCCATTTCGATGTTCAACTGGTTATTGTTGTTACCGGTGATATAACCGAATAGTCTCATAAAACCTTCGTTGGAGGCCGACCGATAGTTGTAAGAATTCTCTACGAATGTTTCTGTTAGTAGGCAAGGCTCATAGTGTCGGTATTCCACTTTCTCATCTTTGTAGATGACAGTGTATTGCGGGCTCTCGATGGCGAACGCTTTAGTTGAAATGAGAAGTAACATAGCACTAAGCGTATACAGATGTTTCGAATTGAGAGGATTTTTCATTTTTATTCAGTGGCACTTTATAGATAGGTATTATTACGGAGGAAAGCTGAGTATGGATCGGTTTGGCAAACGAAAAGGCGCATTAGTACAAAATCAATGCTATTGCACTGCTTTAACCCAGCTAATGCCGGTAAGTTCATGCCTATCAGTTATCGCAAAACAACTCGGGTAGATTCTCTCTTTCACAGGGTTTTCAATCTTTAGTTCAAGGATGAGCTGTCTGTCACGTCGATTGAGATTGCGCCCTGCCGGAATGCTTCAGCACACAGTGCAGCCTAGCGCAGCAAGAGCGCTACTTACTTAGGTGTCAGCGCTATCTCATTTCTTAGGTTTTTCTGCTTCAATCATTGATTAGTTCACTCACTAGGCGTAGTTTTGAGGATCAGATATATTCCGCTAATTCCTGAATAAGCTAGTTGATAATGGAGGTTTGAATGACTATTCAATATTCTCGTATTAAGACGGCAGGTTTATTACTTCTACTTAGTGTGCTCGTAGTTCCTTTAATAGTTCCATCAATGGCGCCCTCTGTAATTCGCGCACAGTCCACAAGCAATGAAATTCCAAGGCTTGCTAACGGACAACCCGATATTCAGGGCACCTGGGACTTTCGCACGATTACGCCTTTCCAGCGTCCGGAAGACTTGGCCGACAAAGAGATGCTGACCGAGGCGGAAGCAGTTGCCTTTGAGGATGCTGAGAACGAACGTCGAGATCGAGATAACTTCACCGATACTTCCACCACCGGGGACTACAATCAATTCTGGTACGATCGGGGCACAGAAATTCTCGATGATGGCCGCACTTCCCTCATAGTCGATCCAGCCAACGGCCGTATCCCGACACTAACCGACGCCGCTAGAAACAGAAATCAATTAAGAACAAAGGCTGCCCAAGAGGCAGCTGGCGTCGAAGTCAGGCCCCTGTCCGAGCGCTGTATAATGGGATTTAATTCTGGGCCACCGATGATTCCTAGCGCCTACAATAACAATGTACAGCTAGTTCAAACTGAGGAGTTCGTTCTCATCCATAATGAGATGGTGCATAACATCCGTCCAGTGAAGATGAATGCGAGCAGTCACCTTGAAGTGCCACGCAAATGGGAAGGCGATTCCATTGGGCGTTGGGAGGCAGACACGCTCATTATTGAGACAAGAAACTTCGCCAGAGAAACAGCCTTCGGAAACTCCAGCGCGAACATGCATCTAGAAGAGAAGTTTTGGATGATCGATGCTGATACCCTGGGTTATGAATTCACTATTAGCGATTCCACCACCTGGGAAGCACCGTGGACAGTAATGTTCCCTATGCGCCGATCAGCAGATCCAATTTATGAATATGCCTGCCATGAGGGTAACTATTCCATGGCTGGGATATTGGGCGGCTGGCGTAGATTGGAGGCGTTGGGACAGACGGGGCAGCAGTAATTTTAAAAAGGGAGGACGAATAAACACACAGTGGCTCTTCTTGAATAACCAGCTGGGGGTGCATCACTTTTGTCTATTTGTGGGTTCGCGTTAAATTTCACGGATGTAAGAAAGCGACACTGCTTGGTACAACTAGCTTTATCCGCTGTCTCAATCCCTCCATTGAGTTGTAGGGTGAATCTACCAACAACCTATTGGTGACCCAGCTAGGAAGCAGACTTGCTAGATTAATATATGCCTCAAGCCCCACCTTTACTGAACTATTTTCTAGCGCTGTCAGCTGCCAGTTAACTTGTGCTGCGGTCAGGCGCACAATTCCATCACTTTCTTCTAATTTATCTGTTGTCGCGTTTCCCTGCATAGTGACAACTAATGTCTCTGGATTTTGACGCCAAATCACATGGCTAACTAGATCCCGATCAGTCACCGGCCAAGGCATGTCAGTAATTGTGTGAACGTAGTTCTCGAGCTCGCTCTCCTATTCAATGATAGTGGCGGATGCGCAGGAATCGGACCATTGCGGACAGTCTTTTGAATTTCGAATAAGCGAAACAACGCTCGATAGCGTGGTTGCTTGCAAATGAATCACACTGCGAACGGCCTTATAGGCATAGCCGGCTACAGACCGTGTATAGACCTGTATCCCATTCTAGTCTCTGTTTAATTCCCCTTGTGCAGCAAACCCCGGAGCCGAGTAAATCAGAATAGCAGGGAGGATGCGGCGGGACATCGTAGTTAGTTCGATAGCGGATAACTCCTTCACTGAACAGTAAAATTAAAATTGATGGTTTGAGAGGGACCGACGATTCAATGTAACTCATTCGGCTTCGGGTGTTATTTATTGGCAGAGTGCTTCGCCCTTACCAACAGCGATGATAGGCACTACCTTATGCAGTGGCGATTCAGGCGGACCTGTCTACTTCAATTCGTAGGGAGGTCGGCTATCCACCATAATGCTATTCAGCTTATTTTGCGCGCGCTTTGGATTAGTCAAATCCTGTACTTCCAACATTTCGCAGTTGTCTTCTACCATCTGATCGATAGTCACCGGGTAGAACTTGCAGTCGTCGGGCCGGTCCATATAGATATCGCAGGTGTATATCTCTTGATTGGGTGTTTTTCTCAACCACGGGCAACGCTCCAATTGCTTGCCAGTTGCAGGGTCCGTCCAGATAATCCCATCCTGCACATACTCGTATAGATCAGTTCTAAAGGTCTCCCACAGCTGGATTTCCTCATCCGAGACCGACAAGCCGTCGCCACCGTACTTCGTACAACATTTTCCGCACTGATTGCATTCTTTCAAAGTTAAGTGTCACTTCCAATTATTTAGTTGTAAGCATTTACGATAGATAGCGGACAAATTTACATTGCGGAAAGACCATTCGTTTTTATCCAATCTTTCTATGCTAGCACCAAAATACTCAGGCCTTTTTGTTTAGTCTAATTAGACAGAGGGTCAGGTCGCATCTGAAAATGGTAGACTTTACTAGTAGTGCCGGCACCAGATTCCATGTGAAAAGGCGCTCGGCTAGAGATAGTGGCCCACAGCCCTCGACCTTGCCAGCCGCCATCCGGATCATCTATGCGCCCATCCAACCATTTCGTGTAAAAACCCAAGGGATAAGGCACAGTCAGGCGCACCCATTCGCCGTCGTCTAGCACTAGCAGGCTACCGGATTGATTGCCGGTGCTAATAGGGGTGTTGGATCCCAGCCCTAGCGTGTCGAACTGATCCACCCAGGTGTAATAACTTCCCTCGGAGCTGCCAGATTGTTGAATATTTTTGAATTGGGGAAGGGGTTCAGCAAAAAAACTCCAGCCCTCAGGGCAGTGCTGACCTGTGGCTGTAGGCCCATTCAGTGGTCCACGGCACAGGTTGCGATCGAAGCGGCCCATATGCCCGCTGGCAAGAGCCACCCAGGCAATCCCGTTACGGTCAATATCCATGCCTCGGGGCGAGAATCCCTCGACGGCATTGCCATTTTCATCTAGCGGTAATTCGTAGTACTCAGTCAATGCCGTGGAGCTGGGGTCGGCGCCGGGCAGGACGCGCACGACGGCGCCGGGATAACTAAGATTAGATCCCCACACGGAACCATCAGGAGCAGGTGCGACAGCATACAGGCCAGAGTTAATGCGTTTATCGAGACTCGGATCTATGTTTGCTCCTGGTTCCACGTAGTCGTCGCGGCGGCCATTGCCATTAGTATCAAGAATGAAGGGTGTCCAGCCTTGGGCTGCGACCGCGTCGCCAGTTTCCAGAAATTCGCGAGTATTGAACCAGCCTACCGCCGTGCCGCCGCCACTGGTCCACAGTGTATTGTCTGCATCCTCGGCAAACATCAGGTGGTGGGTGCCGAAACAGGTATTAATAGGAGTATAGGTGTCGGTACGCGGATCATAGACTCCAAGGTGGCGACCGGAACGGCCCAACGGAAACGCCTGAGCAGAAGGGTGATCAGAACCTTCTTGGCAGAACGTCGGCACATTGCCCGGGTCGCGAGCTCGGGAGGTGATCCAAACCCGACCGTCGCTATCCATCATTGGATTGTGCACGGTAGTGGCCGAATCCCAGATCTCTTCGTCGCCCCAGTAGGGAGACGTCGCCATAGCAGTTTGTGCTTCACGCACGTAAGTAGGGTCTTCCGGGAACACCGTGATCTGATCAGTACTATGGGCTGTCGGATCCAGTACCGGCAAATAGTCGGCACTGTTTTCCAAGGCTCCATAAATCTTTCCATAGGCATTCACCGTCGGATCGCGGCGGTCGGTGGTGACTAGGTCGTGCAAGTAGGCAGTAGGATCGGCCCAGTCCCATTGCGTTATGACCACGTTGCGTTCCAGTCCCTGAGGCCGCGCTGGTGCTGGTGGCAATTCACCGGCAGCTATACGGTCAGTCCAGTCGGCATACATCTCAAGCGTGCGGCGATCTCCCATGCCGGCCAATGTTCTGGTCATGAAAGAACCCGCCTGCCCGGAGCGCACTCTTCTATTCCAGGCATCAAAACTTGTTTCCAAATTCGAAAACATTTCCGGAATGGTTCGGGTAGCAGCGTTGCCCATCTGGTGGCAGACCACACAGCCGCCATTGGTAACGCGGCGGATGTAATCATCCTGAGTCAGCACGCCCACGCCGATTCCATTGCCATCAGGTCCAGTCCCCGGAAACTCATGGTCCTCAGGAATCTCCAGCAGGGAATACCAGTACCCCGCCGGGTAGTATTCAGCTGCGGCAGCGGCACTCGGTGCGACCTGGGCAATGAGATCGAGCCTCTGACCAGGATTGGCATTGGTGCGCGATGAATCTACTAGACCATAGCCGCGTACCCACAACTCAAAATCAGCCTCAGGTAGATCGGGAATCAGGTAGCGTCCCTGATCATCGGTGACTACTGTTTTGGAATAAAGAGTTTCCAAGTCGCGAGTTTCAGCGATTACCCAGACCCCGGCCTCGGGGCCGTTGCTGCTGGTGACAGAGCCGGCGATGTCATTGCCGGTTACGCGAACGGCGTTAGCAGCTGGCGCTATGGACGCCTCGGACAAGGAAGCAGGCTGGTTGTTGGGGTCAAATTCGCTGCAGGTAGTAAGTAGTAGTGCTGCCAGCGATAGGGATAAAGTCCGGAATATGTGCATGATGAACTCTTTTTTTGGCGCCATTGAGGAATTACCTACTTTACTAGGTAGCGGAGGAAAATGGGATAGATTTCGGCAAGAGCGTTATAGGGGTTTGTCTTAACCAGCTATGCCTCCCCAAGTGTTCACCATTCGAATTGCTTACAAATAATTCCCTGTTTCCTCTTAAACTCTCTATAATTTTGAAGGTATCTGACATAATCGGTCAAAAATAGGGGGAAATACCGTGGTAAAAAAACAAAAGCGTACCGTTCCAGCCGAAGCAATCGAAATCTACAACAAATACATTCACGACGAAATCAGCCGCCGTGAATTCATGCGAGGCGTAAAGAAAATTGCCGTTGCGGGCCTCTCTGCCGGCGCCATAGTGCAGGCGCTTATGCCGAACTACGCAATGGGACAGCAGATCGCGCGCGATGACGAACGCATTACCACCAGCTATGAGACACTGCCATCACCCGAAGGCAACGGCACTATACGCGGCTATCTAGTGCGCCCCTTTAGCGCAGACAGTCGCCGCGAAACACCCTCTGAGCTGCCTGGCATCGTTGTTGTGCACGAGAATCGCGGGCTTAATCCCCACACCGAAGATGTTGCCCGTCGTTTCGCGCTGGCGAATTTCATGGCGTTCGCGCCGGACGTACTCACCTCCGTCGGGGGCTATCCCGGCGATGACTACCAGGGCGGGCAATTGTTCCGCGAAATCGACAACGATAAAAAATTTGAAGACATTGTAGCAAGCGCACTCTGGCTGAAAAGCCGTCCAGATTGCAGCGGTAAAATTGGCGTGACCGGCTTCTGTTATGGTGGCAGCGTTTCTAACCAACTTGCGGTAAGACTAGGTGACGATCTTGCAGCTGCTGTGCCGTTCTACGGTAGTGGCGTCGCAGCCGCCGATGTGTCGAATATTAAAGCGGCACTACTCGTGCAGCATGGGGAGCTCGATACGCGACTGGTTGAAGCATGGCCTACCTACGAGGCGGCACTGACAGCCGCCAATGTCACCCATGAAGGACACCTCTATCCAGGCGCCGTACATGGTTTTTTCAACGATGCTACGCCTGAGCGTTACGATGAGGCGGCAGCGACCGAGGCCTGGACGCGCACAGTAGATTGGTTCAATCGCTATGTTCGAGCATGAAGTTGGGGTGATTAGCTGGAGTCAACTTATACGGAGCAAGTCAATTTTTACAGTATTACTAAGTTAACTAGTTTGGAACGAATTATTCGTCTAATAACTAACTTTAAGCCATTAATTTCTGGTTGTTGAGATAGTTTGTACTAAGCCCAAAAGACGCAATTTGAAATTAATTTGTCAGTACCTTAGAGTATTTTTTAACAATGCTGTCAGGGGTTGGCGCAGCAGGCTGAAGTCCGTAGTCGCCAACAATTCAAAAATGACTGATATACAGCTCAGTGAGCTATTAAATTGATCAATATCGTGTTGAATATTTGTCGCTAGGGTGAACCAAACTTACTCAAGCATCGGCTGTATAGTTATAAGTTTAACAAATTCGCATTGAGTATCTGACCACTGATTGAAGTTAAGTCCTCATATTTCGTCAGATCAAACAGCAGACAGATACTGTTCGCGGCATCAATTTCTAAATTGCACAAGGCGAAATATTTGGCTTTCTCGGTCCCAGTGGGTCAGGCAAAAGCACCACACAGAAGTTACTAATCGGGCTGATGGGAAATTACAGCGGCCGGTTGATTCCTAGTTGCTCAGAAAATTCATTTTGGATGAACCACTATACTTCGTTAAATTACTAAGCTATTAGTGTCCCTTTCCCATTTCTTCTATTATGTCTTCAATAACCATGGGTAATAGCAATGTGCCCACGGTGATTATCGACGAAAAAGAGGCAGAGTTTATTTTGCAAGGCGCAGAACAAGACTGTTATAAAGAACAGGACTATTTGGCCCACGAAGAAGAGGTTACTAAAAATGGTAGATAGCAATCATAGCACTCTTGCCAGACGCCTCACAAAAGAGCTACAGGGCGAGGTGCTGTTCGATAATTTTAGCCGCGGGCGATATAGTACCGATGCATCGATTTATCAGATACAGCCGATTGGGGTTACGGTTCCGAAAACAGAGCAGGATGTACAAATTGCCCTACAGATAGCCGTGAATGAAGGTATTCCGGTACTACCCAGAGGCGCTGGTACCTCACAAACAGGTCAGGCAATCGGTGAGGCACTGATCCTTGATACCACCAAGCACCTCAATCAGATACTGGAATTTGACGCCGAGGCTCGCACCGTCTGCGTTCAACCAGGCATGGTGTTAGACCATCTAAATAACTTCCTCAAACCCCATGGTCTATTCTTTCCAGTCGATGTCTCAACTGCTAATCGTGCAACCCTGGGAGGAATGACCGGCAATAACAGCTGTGGTTCCCGGTCTATTCGCTACGGAAATATGGTGCACAACGTTCATGCTATCGATGGCCTGCTGGCGGATGGCAGTCAGGTGCATTTTAAGACATTGCATGAACGTAAACTCACTGATGAAGATCCGGTGCAAACCGAATTAATCAGAAAGATGCTGGCTCTTGGCGACAGGGAAGCGGCGGAAATAGCACAGCGCTTTCCTGATTTACTCCGTCGAGTCGGTGGCTACAATATCGACGTACTTACACAACAAAGCCCGAATATGGCCCACTTGCTGGTGGGTTCCGAGGGCACACTGGCATTTTTCCAGCGCATTCACTTGAAATTACAGGCCTTGCCGGCCCACAAGACTCTTGGAGTTTGTCACTTTCCTACCTTCTATGAAGCGATGGAGGCAACACAGCATATTGTCGAGTTGAACCCCAGCGCGGTTGAATTGGTTGACCGCACTATGATCGATCTGGCTAGAAATATTCCGATATTTGCAGGGACAGTTGACCGCTTTGTTCAAGGAGAGCCTCAGGCCATATTGTTGGTTGAATTTTCCGGCGAAGAACAGGAGGCTCAACTGCACAGCCTGTCCCAACTAGTTGAGTTGATGGAATCCATGGGTTTCATAAATTCAGTTGTCGAAGCTACAGACAATGAATTTCAACAAGCCATATGGGAGGTACGGAAATCCGGCCTCAATATTATGATGTCTATGAAGGGCGATGGAAAGCCAGTCTCGTTCATCGAAGATTGTGCTGTGGATCTAAAAGATCTTGCAGAATATACAAGCCGACTAACCGATATATTCCATAAACATGGAACAACTGGCACCTTTTACGCTCATGCCTCAGTAGGTTGCCTTCATGTTCGCCCTATTCTCAATATGAAAGAAGCAAGTGGGGCTCAGAAAATGCGGGCAATAGTAGAGGAGACTCTGGAAATTGTTCGCCAGTACAAAGGCTCCCATTCCGGTGAGCACGGAGACGGAATTGCTAGGTCTGAGTTTCACCTACCCATGTTCGGTCAACGCATGGTGAATTCTTTCGAGGAGGTAAAAGACAGTTTTGATCCGGCAGGTACATTTAATCCCGGCAAAATTGTGCGCCCTGAAAAAATGGACGACAGAAGTCTATTTCGATTTTCTCCAAGCTATGCTATTGCGCCCATTGCTACTACCCTGGATTGGTCGGATTGGGGGAGTTTCAATCAGGCGCTGGAAATGTGTAATAACAACGGTGCCTGTAGAAAGTCAGATGTCGCCGTTATGTGCCCGTCTTATAGAGTAAGTTCAGATGAACAACATCTCACTCGAGGTCGCGCAAATACGCTACGACTTGCTGTTAGTGGTCAGTTGGGGCCCCAAGCACTATCTTCGCACGCCATGTTCGACACCATGGCACTGTGTGTTTCCTGTAAGGGCTGTAAGCGTGAATGCCCAACCGGCATCGATATGGCAAAGATGAAAATTGAATTCCTGCACCAGTATTATAAGAAAAATAGTCTGTCGTTGAAGGACCGTTTAGTCGCTTATTTGCCACGCTACGCTTATCGCATGAGGAACTTGTCTTTCCTGTTAAATCTACGAGATCAAATTCCCGGCTTGAAGAGTTTGTCGGAACTTGTGTTGGGCTTTAGCGCCAGACGTAATTTGCCAAAGTGGCGAAGTGATCAATTTCGACCAAAAATCGAAGTGCCGTCTCAGTCAGGAATTTCTTCTAAAGGCAAAGACGTGGTGCTGCTGGTGGACACTTTTAATAGTTGCTTCGAACCAGAAAATGCAAGAGCGGCATTGGCGGTACTAACCGCGGCAGGTTATTCGGTTCACGCGGCCGAACCAGCCGATAAAGCTCGACCCCTGTGCTGTGGTCGAACCTTCCTCAGCAGCGGCATGGTGGAAGAGGCACGTGTGGAGGCGCAACGTGTAATTGCTAGCCTCAGGCCTTTTGTGGAACGGGACATACCCATAGTCGGCCTTGAGCCTTCTTGCTTACTAACTTTAAGAGATGAATTTCCATCTCTGCTTCCCGGTGATGAATCTACTGCCCTATCCCAACATGCTTTTCTCTTCGAGGAGTTTTTAGCAGCAGAAGCAGCCAAAGGTCAGTTACAGCTGAATCTGAAAGCATTGCCGGCGAAACGAGCCCTGCTCCATGGACACTGCCATCAGAAGGCGTTCGCGGTCATGTCGTCGGTTCAAAAAGTACTCTCAATGGTGCCGGAGCTAAAAGTGGAAGTAATAGAGTCTAGTTGCTGCGGCATGGCCGGTTCATTCGGCTACGATGCCAAATATTTCGATACCTCGATGAAGATGGGGGAATTAAGTCTGCTACCGGCTGTAAGAGAAGCGGATGCTGATTGTTTGATCATTGCAGATGGCACAAGTTGCAGGCACCAGATTCAGGATGGGGCAGGGCGAGAAGCGATTCATGTAGCACGAGTTCTAGAGATGGCTCTGGCAGAGTGACCTGTCTGGCTTAGCCTTATCTATGGTAGGTGAATTATTGCTTATTGCTTCCGATTTTTGAGTAGAAGAACTGACAGGCAATGCCCCTAAAGCACAAGCAGTGCTGATAAAATTTCTATTTCTCTACCCCACAATGTGTGCTGGGAATCCTCGATTACAAACTTAAATAAACCCAGCAACCCACATTATACAGACAGCCGAAAACGACGTAATACCACCGACCAGGGTTGCGCCCCCGTAACTAAAAACGGCATCGGCGACACTTAATTTAGTTAATGATGTACACACCCAAAAATAACTGCTGTTCACATACTTAATAATTACCGAACCACTGGCTCCAGCCAACATAGCGGCTTCCGGGGATAAGCCCAGGGTTCCCAACATCGGTGCAACCAGCGATGCGGCGGTGATAACTCCAACAGTGGTAGAGCCGGTAATCAGATTGCCAATTATACCTATTACAAAGGGTAGCAATATCGTGGGTAGTCCATAATCGGTAAACATCATGGCAATAAAATCAACTGCCGGTGTGCCTCGCAATATTGCACTAAGCGAGCCGCCAAGTCCGGTAACAACCAAAATCATCGCAGACGTTCTAAGCGCCGCTTCCACCCATTCATCTTTTGCTTTTTCCCGCGCGTCGCTACTCTTAATATTTCGGTAAGCTAGCCATACACCAACTGATAGTGCGATTACTGGCCAACCTAAATAGGAGAAAATAGTTCTGAGTATATGGTCCTCGTCGAATACCAGGCTGACGACACTCTGCGTGCCTATCAGCACGATGGGAATCACTATGGGCATGTACGAGCTTAGGGTGCTGGGTAATTCTTCTTCCAAGTGCTCAAAATCGCTGCCATCAAATTCATCTGAGGCTTGAGTCGTAATGCGCGGGCCCGCAACATAAACTCCCCAGGCCCAACAGCTTATGGACCCAAACAGGCAGGCAATACTGCCAAAGATAATTGTCTTGCCAATGTCAGCGCCTAACAGCGCAGCTGCCGCTAGTGGCCCCGGAGTGGGTGGAACGATCGCATGGGTTAATTGTAGAGCGCCGACTAAGCCGGTGGACATTACGGCAATACTCACCCCCATACTCTTGGCGGCCGAGTGCACTAAGGGATTAAGAATAACGTAGGCAACGTCTGAAAAAATGGCAACACCAATGATAAACCCGGTCAAGGTTAATGCCAGAGGCATCCGATTAGAGCCGATTAGATTCACCATAGATCGAGTGATGACCTGAATTGCGCCGGTATGTTTAAGTGCCTCGGCAATGATGGAGCCAAGCACTATCACTACTCCGATAGAGCCTAGAGTATTTCCAAAGCCGGTTTCGAAGGCATCAATAAAATTATTCTGCTGCACACCTGGTAGAATACCAAATAGAAGGATCGGAACTAGCAAGGCGAAGAAGACATGCCACTTCCATTTAGCTATGAGAAAAAGCAGAAGGAAAATCACAACGGCGAAGCCGAGGAGAGATACCGCGGGGCTCATGCTAACTGCAGTAGATGGATCCATGAAAACTCCGGCATTATTTTTAGTATTAGTAAGTTTAGCTAAGCATCGAGTTTCGTATAATCAATTTTTTTCTTCAAGGCCTTGGCAAGCAGAATCCAAACGAAAACAGTGAGTTGTCTTACGCGGAGTTTGCTAAAAATTCCAGCGCGGCATTCACGCCGCCCTTTTTATGAGGGACTCCGGCAATGTTCAAGCCCATTTCGACCCCACTAAGGGCTCCAGCCAGCATCAACTCGTTGAAATCCCCGATATGGCCGATGCGAAAAACAGTGCCTTTCACCTTTCCGAGGCCCATCCCCAACGACATGTTGAATCGATCCAGGATGATGTTTCTTAGCTCATCCGCGTCATGACCTTCCGGCATCAACACAGCGGTGGTGGAATTTGAACATTGCTCAGGATTCACACAAAGATTCTCCAACCCCCAACCTGCTACAGCTAACTGCGTGGCTAATGCCAGGCGGTGGTGCCTCTCGAAGACAGTGGCCAACCCCTCGTCGTGCAACATACAAAGCGCCTCATCAAGGCCGTAGAGAAGATTAGTACTTGGTGTATAGGGGAAGTAACCTCGTTTATTGAGTTCCAGCATGGAATCCCAACTCCAATAGGAATGAGGAAATGTCGACAATTTGCTGGCTGCCAAGGCTTTTTCGCTAACAGCGTTAAAACATAAACCCGGGGGCAGCATTAAACCCTTTTGGGAAGCGCTAATAGTCACATCGATACCCCAGTCATCATGCCTCAGCTCAGTACATGCTAGAGAGGATACAGCATCCACCATGTACAAGGCGGGATGCGTGGCCGCGTCGATGGCCTTCCTGATTTTAGCGATATCGCTAGTTGCTCCACTAGAAGTTTCTGTGTGCACCGCCAGCACTGCCTTAATTTCATGTGACTGATCTTCTTTTAGATGATGCTCCACCACAGCAGCATCGATACCTTGACGCCAGTCCCCTTCCACCCAGATCACTTCCAAGCCCAGTTTAACCGCAACGTTCTTCCACAGGGTTGCGAAATGCCCAGTCTCGAAGGCCAGGACTTTATCTCCCGGGCAAAGCGTATTCAACAAAGACGATTCCCATCCACCGGTTCCCGAGGCTGGATAAATAAAGATAGGAGACTCAGTGTTGAACACTACTCTAAGCTTATCCAAAATACTGAGAGTTAGCGTTGCAAACTCTGGACCTCGATGGTCAATGGTGGGCTGAGCAATAGCACGAAGTACTCTATCCGGCACATTGGATGGGCCAGGTATTTGCAAAAAATGCCTGCCTGCTTGATAAGTCTTATTCTTAGACATGCGCGTTACTCGTTCTTTGATTGCCTACTTTGAAAATTGTCTGTCTGAGGCGAACTGGTAGCAATTATGTTGCCGAAAGCCAATACTATTCGACAATCTGTAATAAATCATCTCAGGTCGTTGCCACTGCCGCCGCAATCGAATACTAAAACCCTAGGGGTCGGCGAAAATTACTAATGACTAGCCTTTGTCACCGACCTTCATCGGGGACGCGATTGCCGGCTATCCAGACACTTGCTATGGTTTTTGAGTTTTCTATGTCTTCGGCTGGGTTTGCGTCTAGTACGATTAGGTCGCCCCATTTGCCGGGTTCTAGGGTTCCGATATCTCCCATGCCCATGCAATCGGCAGCGACACCGGTTGACGCGCGGATAGCTTCAATTGGGCTCATGCCCGCATCCACCATCATCTGCATTTCCATATGTTCGAAATAGCCCTGGAATCTTGCCGGTGGCCCTGTGTCTGTGCCCATAGCGATGCGGACACCACCGTCGTTTAGGGCCTTGATATTTGCCATCGCGACTTCCAATGCGATCTTATAACCGGCGGCGGCGCGGCTGTTTTGCATACGGGTTTGCCGTTCTGGGCTTTTTAATTGCTCAAGAATTGCCGATTCGGCCTCTTTTAAAAAATAAGGGTCAGAGAAAAACTCCGGCTCACTTTCGTAGACGAAGGTTGATACCTCTCGGGTCAAGGTAGGGATGTAGCACACGTCTTTGTTATTAATGAGATCGATGAACTCATCATCCACTGGTAAGTCCCGCACACTGTGTGCAAGCAGATCAGCGCCTGAATTGAGAATGTATTTTGCATCGTCAAGATAGAAGAGATGCACCGCTACCGGCAGTCGACGAATATGTGCCTGATCAACTAGGGCATCGAATATGTTTCTTGGCATTTTTTCTGCGGTGCCAAGCTCGTCGTCAATTCTCACCTTGATGAAGTTTGCTCCCATATCGGCATTCCGGTTAACCTCGGCTCGGATCTTCGCTTCGGTATCTCCCAACACTACGCTACCTGCAACATAGATTCTGGCGCGGTCCAGATCTTGACCGAACTGACTATTACGCAGGGCAAAGCCCTGCTCTTCATCTCCGCCAAGGCTGTTCACCGTGGTGACACCATAACGCGCGTAGAGACCTAATTGCCTAAGCAGATTGTCAGTGTTGTAGTGGCCTCCTTCCAAACCAAGGGTGCCACCCACGTGACCATGGGCATTAATAAGCCCCGGCATAATTGTCTTGCCAGCCACGTCGATAATTTGCGCACCATCGGGAACAGTTACGGCGCTGCGAGGGCCTACGGTCCGAATTCGCCCATCGGTGATGACCACGACACCATCTTCGATTGGATTGGCAATCGTTCCATCAATTATACGTGCGCCGACAAAGGCAATACTTCCCTCATTGGCGCTTGAAGTGCTGCTGAACAGTGTCAGAAAACCTAGAATTGCGAGTAAACCAGTTATTGTTTTTTTCATGACTTTCTCCTCCTAGTAAGCATTGGAGAGGATTCCTCCAAAAAAAGCAATAGCGTCTTGGCTTTATCAAACGGCATAGAAATTTTCGAAAACATCAGGTAGGGTGGTTAGCAAAGAGTTTTAAAGAACAGGAACAGCACTTCTCTTTTCACGGAAACTAGCCTAGGATCCCGCCGATGCTTGATCACACTTTGCGAATAAAATGCTGCAAGGGGCTTGCCTGTATCGCCCTATTTCTTTCTCTATCGCTTAATTCCCTAGCACAAGATGACTTTCCGCTAGTAACCGACGCGATGCTGCAAAATCCTGCAGATAGTGATTGGTTAATGTGGCGCCGCACCCTGGATAGTTGGGGTTACAGCCCGTTGGATCAGATAGACCGCAGTAACGTAGATCAATTACGCATGGTATGGACTCGTAATTTAGAGGTTGGAACCGGTGAAATCACACCGCTGGCCTACAACGGATTGCTTTATGTGCCTCAGGCAAATGACGTGATTCAGGCGATAGATGCCGAGTCTGGCGATTTCGTCTGGGAATATCGCCGTGATATCCCTGCTGATCTTTATGAGATGGTTGGGGGCAATGCCCGTAATAACCGTAATTTGGCGATTTACGAAAACCTAATTATTAATACCAGTGATGACAACTTCGTTTTCGCCCTGGATGCCCTTACTGGTGAAATGGTTTGGGAAACCAAGATTTTTGACTATAAGGTCAATTCTGCTACGCATAGCTCAGGGCCTATCATCGCCGACGGAAGAGTTATTTCTGGCCGCAGCTGTCGGCCATGGGGTGGTCCTAACGCTTGCGTCATTACAGCACATGATGCCAGCACCGGTGCTGAGTTATGGCGACGGCGATTGATACCAGCGCCAGGCGAACCGGGCGACGAAACTTGGGGAGATGTGCCCTTCGAACAACGGCAGCATGTAGGCTCCTGGATGGTGCCCAGCTATGACCCCGAGCTTAAGTTAATCATTCTTGGCACTTCTGTTACCTCGCCGGCACCAAAGTTTTATCTTGGTGGTACGGACAACAAGCATCTTTATCACAATTCCACCATGGCCCTGGAAGTAGATACCGGCGAGATGCGCTGGTACTACCAGCACCTAAATGATCACTGGGACTTAGATCACCCCTTCGAAAGGTTATTAGTTGAAACCCGAGTGGCTCCTGACCCTGATGCAGTGACGTGGATAAATCCAGACCTTGAACTCGGTGAAATCCGCAAAGTGATTACTGGCATTCCGGGCAAGACCGGTGTCGTTTACACTTTGGATCGAGCCACCGGAGAATTCCTCTGGGCGACTCCAACTGTTCAGCAAAATGTTATTCAAGATATTGATGGAACAACCGGCGTAGTCACTGAAAACCCCGAAGTGGTATTTCGGGAATCGGAACAAGTGGTTTTCGTTTGCCCGACTTGGACCGGCGGCAAAGATTGGGAAGCGGGAGCCTATAGCCCACTGACCAATACCATGTATTACCCGCTTAGAAATACCTGTGCAAATATGATGGCTACTGCCAATTTCGAAAGTGATACCGCCCAGTCCTTAACAGCCGGTGGTCAAGGCGGCTTGGCAATTTATTCATTGGCAGCCCGCCATCAGTTAACTCCAGGCACAGAGAACCTTGGGACAGTCCGAGCCATCTCGGCGGAGACAGGTAAGACCGAATGGCTCTATGAACAACGTGCTGGCACCATGTCACTGGCCGCTACTGGCGGCGGGCTTATCTTCGGTGGCGATTCCAATGGCCGCTTTCGTGCTCACGACCATGACACTGGTGAGATTCTTTGGGAGGTGAACCTTGGCTCTTCCGTTAGTGGCTATCCGATTACCTTTGCCGTTGATGGGAAACAATATGTCGCGGTTAATACCGGCAACGGTCAGGTCAACCTGACGCCTGAATTACGTCCGAGTCGCGGTTCTAATGTTTATGTGTTTGCTCTGCCCTAATGATTCACTGAGAAACAATAGAAAAAATAGGGCTAGGGTAAAGCTAAGGAGTTTCGGTTTTGTTAGATCGTCATAGAATGTAATCAATAGAAAGGCCCAGCAATGCTGGGCCTTTCTATTAGGGGCGGCAGGGGGATAGGCTAAATATATACCCTATTGATAAATTGGGTTAATTACGATTCAGCTTTGGTTGATGTTACTAGAAATGTAACCGGCCTCTAACTAGATTTTACTGCGCCCAAATGTCAACATTTACGGAAAATTATTTCCCTGTATTCCCGCTCAAAGAAACATAATGCTTTTAACCAAAGCGATCGCGTGTGGCTTGCTTTGCGATTTGATTGGTCTGGCCGAATCGAATCTTTCGTCCGCCCACATAGCAGTGCCACTGATCAACTTGTCAGTATCCTACTGACTGTTACCGCAGTTAACACACAACCCTCACAAGCTAAAACGGTAAGGGAAATCAGCGTGTAAAACCATGCGTAAATTTACTGATTCCTATCAATTAAGGTAAGATCAAGAGATCGCCGTGTTGGGAAAGTCTAGGTGATTGACTTAGCCAGAATACGCGCCAGTCTCTAGTTGTTAGAGACTAGAGATAACCCGAAAAGAGAGAAGTATGATTAGAATAACTACAGTGTTGGCAATTCTAAGTTTAAGTTTAGTGCAAATGAGTTCCGTTATGGCACAGCCGCCGCCCAAGGACCCCAACAACTATGTGCCGGGGCTAGGTGATCTGATGGGCTCTCTACAAGTGCAGCATGGCAAGTTATGGTTCGCGGGTGAGCAGCACAACTGGTTGCTGGCAGCTTATGCAGTGGATGCTGTAAAAGAGGGGATTGCAGACATGATAGTTTTGCGCCCGCGCTACAAGGGAGAATCCATAGTTGACATGCTGACTCTCCTCACCGCGAAACCATTACAGGACCTTGATGAGGCAGTGGAGGCAGAGGACAGCGCATTATTTATACAGGCCTATGATTCGCTTACTGAAGGTTGCAATGTCTGCCACAGCAATCATGATTACGGATTTATCGCTATTCAGCGGCCGACCGCCCCAGCCTGGACTAATCTGCGCTATCGGCCTTAACATCAAAGGGGACGGAGGGATTTATTTTTGATCAATCAGCAAACTGATTGATCAAAAATAAATCCCTCCGTCCCCTTTGACTCGAACCATGATGGGAGTGTATGACTTGAGCAAGGAGGCAAGCAAAACGCAATTTCTGCGAGTACTAGGCCGCCGAGAAGTATTGGCGCTGGCATTTGGCGCCATGATCGGCTGGAGCTGGGTAGTGTTGTCAGGCACCTGGATAAGTTCGGCAGGCACGCTGGGTGCAATTGTTGCCTTTCTTATCGGCGGCGCGGCGATCCTATTAATTGGTCTTACCTATGCTGAACTTGCCTCGGCCCTGCCTTTCGCCGGCGGCGAGCACGTTTACAGTAAACGCGCATTAGGCTCCGGCGCTTCCTTTATTTGCACCTGGGGTATCATCCTCGGCTATGTCTCCGTTGTAACTTTCGAGGCAGTGGCGCTGCCAACGGTGCTGGATTCATTAATACCGGGCCTGGATAAAGTTTTTCTTTGGCAAATTGCCGGTTGGGATGTTTATTTGTCCTGGGTATTAGTAGGCGTAGCTGGCTCCGTGATTATGACCGCTCTCAACGTGATAGGCGTGCGCATGGTAGCGCTGGTGCAAAGCGTGGTTGTGTTGGCTATTTTGCTTGTGGGGGGATTGTTTGTCAGCGGTGCTATGTTCATCGGCGACATCAGCAATATGCAGCCCTTGTTCAAGGATGGCGTCTCCGGAATTACGCTCGTTCTGGTAATGGTGCCGTTTATGTTCGTAGGCTTCGATACCATTCCCCAAGCCGCCGAGGAAATAGATCTTCCGTTCAAAGATATTGGCGCCGTACTTATGATCTCCGTAGCAATGGCTATCCTCTGGTATGGTTTGATCGTACTGGGGGTTGGTCTGGTTCTGGACGAAGCCAGCATTAATTCTTCGGAGGTAGTGACCGCCGCAGCCAACACCATTATCTATGGAGAAGCAGGTGGCACGGTGTTATTGATTGCCGGTCTCGCCGGTATTATTACCAGTTGGAATGCGTTTATCCTCGGTGGAAGCCGCGCTATCTATGCGATGGCCCACGGCGGTTTATTGCCAGAATTTCTTGGTGAGATTCACCCGAAATACCACACACCGAAGAATGCGATCCTGCTAATTGGCGCACTGTCTATTATCGGTCCCTTCTTTGGTCGGCCAGCATTGGTCTGGGTTGTCGACGCGGGCGGCCTCGGCATTGTAATTGCCTATGGCATAGTGGCTTGGTCATTCCTCGTATTACGCAAGAGGGAGCCAGAACTAGAAAGGCCATACAAAGTGCGTTATGGGAAGTTCGTAGGAATCTCCGCATTAGTGTTGTCAATTGGTCTGGGTTTACTCTACTTACCTGGTAGTCCCGCAGCTCTGATCTGGCCACAGGAATGGGGAATCGTTTTGGCGTGGGCTATTCTTGGAGGGATTTTGTATAGCTTTGCGCGAAAAAGTGGGGGGGAGTGAAGAAGTGCCAACTAAATAAGTTAGTTCTCTTTTCCCACTTCTCCCATTTGCGTTATTTCTGTTCGGCTTCTAGTCTGCGTGCGCCAGCGAGAGTACCCGGCATAGAGTAGTTACCTTCGTGGCAGGCGTACTCATAGAGATGGCCGTCTGAGGTATGGAAGCTGAGCTCCGCTGTCCAGGCTTGGCTGTAGAGGTCAGAGTCTTCCACGGTAAAGCGGTAAACAATTTCAGTATCCGAATAACGAGTAAAGCGCTCAGTTATTCTTCCGTTTTTCGTAATAGCTGTAGAGCTTTGCTGCATCTGCTGAGGGTTAACATTGATAGTCTCCACTACCAGAGCATCACCTTCATACCAGCCAACAGAGTCTCCCATGTATTGTTGCAAGACTTCCGGTCGGCGATTGGCGCGGGCCTCGATGGCTGAGGCAAAGATAGGAATGATTCGCGCATCGTGCATTTGTTCCACGTCTATCATCACGTAATCATTGGTTTGAACGAACTGATAAGTGTTGTTATAGAGCCCGCTCTGCATTGCTGGACCGGCTTTACCTTCAGATAAAATACAACGCTCCGATAGGGGCAGGGCCTCGGGGCCGTCCGCGTTACCAATGCCTGTCAGGTATCGACTGCCGAAGTTGGTACGCCGATAATCCGTAGTAGGATTTTCCAGACGTGGGACTTGCCCATTCTCCGGATTAACTATGTAGGAAGTACGGTACTCGCCCTTGACCAGAGCCAGGCTGGAGCCGGGATCGACCCAGAAATTGTTGTACGCCCTGCTGCCGAAGTCATCTGCGGCCGCCTCTGGTGTGTTATTGACTCCATCACCATCATCAAAGCCACCCTCAATACCCCCAATCGGTACGCGCGCAGCCATGACCACGGCTTCCTCCGGCGACACGACAAGGGATTCGACTCCGCTTCGACGCGTAAGATTGGTTAACGATGCATTGCTCCAGACGCCTTCCAGGTCGGGCCGGGCGGTGTTTTGGGCCTGCACGCCGGAGCACCCTAGAACAGTGCACAGCAGTAAGCTAGCAATTCGAGTGGAGTTTTTTAGCAGAGCTGTCATTTGCCATGTCCTCGGGTTTTGTCCTTCGTGAGGCAGTAACTCTAGTTGAGTTAACTGTCCTCTATATTTGCTTATATTTCAACATCTGGCTGGAACAAATAGATCTGTTCCTATTTATTTAGAAACTAATTATCCAAATTCAGGTATGTTCCGCTGGTATACGCGCCAATAGTGCCGAACCCCCGTGACCTGTTCATTCCCGTTTGTATCAATTGTCCTGGTGACGGGGTCCCTCCCAAGTATTTCGAAAACTTCGGCTCGATCGGCAACTAATGTCACCGTCATTTCGTAGATCTTTCCGTCGATCTTCATGCGTACGCGCGGATCGCGTTCGATGTTGGCCCACCACGCTTTAGAGTCGGGGAATTCCTTTTCCAGTCTGGACCCTTGTTCGCTTCCACTAACGTAGAGTTTTTCGCCGCGCGGAACAAGGTTGATCGTGACTGAGTGGGGGATTCCGTACCAGGTAGGAGTCTCGAGCATTATTGAGTTTCCGCGGATCGGGTCATTGACCTCAAGAACCCAGTCCCAATTCGTCACCGGTTCGCGCACAACTTCCCCAGTGAGCCAAAATCCTGGCCAGGCAGTCCGGTCGCTTTCGACAAATGCTGGGCTGCTGGGATCGATGTAGCGTGGGTCGAGGCCAGTCACGCGCAGCGTTAGAAATGATACGACCACGAGGGTTACGACAACCAACAAGCCAACTTTCAATGCATGCATCATCGATATTCTCCTACTCGATAGAGTGAGAATTAAAAGTATCCTTAGTGCGAGGAATTGTCCAGCAGTGTGGGCAATGAGCAAATAAATCTCAGCACTGCAACTTTGCCCTTGTCCCTTTCTTACTCTTTGTTAGCTGACTTTTTGACTAAAGGGTCTCGAAGAAAAACCCTCAGCGTATTCTCACATCTTAATTCTCTCATTTGAGCGGCGGTTCAACGGGGGATATTGATTTTCGTCTATCTGGAGCGCGTGCCACGTCTATATTTACAAATAATTCTTTCCTATTCGCTTAGAGCATAAACAACTATGGCCGGACCGCTGCGTGTGTGGTCAAGCAAAGGACTTTGATCACCAAGAAAATCATTCACCATATTCATCCAAATGCTCGCATGGAAGGGGCTAGGCTGACCTACTACGACAGCCACATATTGTGTGCCGTCGACGGCGTAACTAATAGGAAAGGAATTGGGAATATCGCCAAGATCCTTCTCCCAGAGTTTGTCGCCATTGGTTTCATCAAACGCAACAAACCTATTGTCCATAGTGCCTACAAAAACCAATCCGCCGCTTGTAGATAAGGTGGCTGATGCTGGCGGCACGACTTCGCGATAGTTCCAAGCCATCTCGCCGGTTTGTAAATTGATCGCTTGTATCCGGCCAAATTTTCCATCACTGTTTGGCTGTGGCCTCGGTTCAATCGTCACACCGGTTGACAACAAGCCAGGGTCATCACTGGTGGGGCCAAACATCATGCATATCTCGGCAAGGGGCAGGTATAACATATTAGTGTTGGGGTTGATGGAGGCCGATGGCCAATTGCGTCCGCCATTGGCCATAGGACATAACAGGTTCGCCTCTTCTGCATTCGGAATTGCTATAGGGTTGATTGTCTTGTCCCCGGTGATAGGGTCGATAGCAATAACGATGTTTTGAATGCCCACGTCAAACGAATCTATATATTCACCCGTTTCTGCATCGAGCGCATCGTAGAGTGCCATCTTCCCCGCAGTCACAATTACTTTGCGCATGGCACCATCAATTTCTAGTTCGACTATTTGTCGCTCAAAAACCCAATCCAAATCCCATTGGTCATTAGGCATATGTTGGAAATGCCAAACCAGCTCGCCAGTTTTGGGCCGTAAGGCAATCGTGGCATTGGTGTAAAGGGCTTCATTTGACACGCCTTCCTCATTTAGAGAATAGAGAAGAGGGGCGGTATCGTAAGTTGGCGCCGTACCGTAGTAGGCTAAATCCAGCTCAGGATCATAGCTGCCTGGCACCCAAACCGAACCACCGCTGCGGTCTTTCAAGGCGAGGTTATTCCAAGTGTTACCACCGGGCTCGCCCGGACGGGCAACCGAATGAAAGCGCCACACTTCATCCCCGGAATTTAAATCAAGGCCAACAATAAACCCACCCTCAGGAATCATTGTTGCCGTAACGCCCTGCAAAACCATGCCATTGGCAATAAGAGGTGCACCGCGCAGGGAGTAAGGGCGGGGTGTATTGCCTGGTGCTTCAATAGCATGATCCCAAATCACTGCACCGGTGCGCGCTTCAAGCGCAACAACATGCATGTTCTGGGTTGGTACAATTACTTTATCGCCATGTAACGCAATGCCAATTTTCGAGCTTGGAAAAGCGGTAGGGCGATGCTCATAGGTCCATAAGACTTCTCCACTGCTTGCATCAAGTGCTAGTACCGTGTCCTGAGTGCTGGCAAGAAACATAACCCCATCGTGAACCAAGGGCGTAGCCATGTTCGGGCCGTCTTGAAGCTCCGTGCGCCAGGCCTCCCCTAATTGACTGACATTACTTTTATCAATTTCCTTAAGCGGACTAAATCCTTGGGCATCATAGGTCCTGCGCCATATCAACCAATCCTCAGCCGCAGGATTGGCGAGCTGCGCATCTGTAACTGCGCTCAATTCTGCTAAGCGGTTACTAGTCTGAGCAAAAATTGGCTGAGTAAATGCTAGCAAAAAGCTGACGATCAACACAGTTGAGATCGAGCGTGTAAGAGTCATGATGACTACTCCAAAATTTAGCGAGTTTCGATAACCTAGTAGCCTTAAAAAGAAAAGTCCAACTTCAGAATAGTTATTCCTTGTTAGCGTCGAAAGGGAGTTCGTTGAACTGAGAGAAGGGTTAAGCTTGTCGAGTGCCGCCCCTCAGTTTTTTCCCCAGTGCTTTTGGGAATAACGCTAAACTTATCAAAGAATCTCGAAGATAAACACTCTAAGGGCAGTTGTAGGAATGTCATTGCCGTGTATCGCTCCTCTTGAGACGAAATTCACATTAGCTTTCGCGCCCGAATCAAACCAGACCACCACGGCATCATTGCCATGATAATGTGCTGAGTCAGCAGTGCTGGAGAAGCCTTCATCGTATTCCCACACTCTTACGCGGTCGTTTGAGCGGCGCTCCAGCGGAGAATCGTGTGGGAATTGAGGCACTGAAGAATTGGTTTCTATTGCGTCAGCAACTGGACGTTTGATTTGAATAAAAACGGCACGAAGAGGCTCATCACTACTACCGGACTCAGTGTGAGTTACGCCGGCAAGCTGAAACGAAATGTTCCAAGCATCTGTGTGGACCTCGCGGACCTCACCTTCATTCGATGTAATTATCCTGTCACCCGGGCTGTAGTACACGCCAGTATGGTCATAGCGATGGCGGTGGATGGGGTAGTTCTGTTTCAACCAGTTAATATCCCAAACAATGACGTGCTCGTTTTCCAGCATTTTGACAGCCCCGTCACGAGGATAGGCAGGCGGCGCATCAACTTGGGCTTGAGCTATTGGGATAGCGCAAATGAACGGGAACAGGAACAGTGCAGTTCTTTTCATAGTCAACTAGTTCAAAAATGGTAAGAAAGCGCTAGAGTAAAAATACAGTAGTTTGGGCCGTTAAGGACAGAGTTATTTTACCGAATGCAGGTGCTGAGACTTTAAAGAGGGTAAAGGCGTGGATAGACTTAAAGTGCTTCTGAGTCTGCTGTGGCGGTCAATCCCCATCAGTATTGCCAAAACCCGGCGATCAAACTACTCTGATCCCTTAATCCAAGCGGCAGTAAATAAGTTGAAACGCGCTTTTCACATTCTACCTATGTTCGGGCTTTCCCTGTTGCTGCTATTCTGCACACTGGCTTTCCCAGCTGCGGCACAGGATCGTTTGGCTGCCCTGATTGGTGATGGCAGTGTGATGCTGCGTTCGCCGAATGGTGAGACTCTGGTGAGCCTCAATCCCGGCACCGAGCTGGTGCCGGCATCCCTTCTCAAGGTACCGCTGGCACAGGTGGCATTGTCCACGTTAGGTGAAGGCTTTCGCTTTGAAACTCACTTTTATCTCAATAGCCATGGGGACCTGTTAGTTCGGGGCCTAGGCGACCCATTTCTGGTGTCCGAGGAGATTGCTCATATTGTCGACACCCTGGCCGAGCGCGGACTTAAACAGGTTCGCCGCCTAGTTATGGATGACTCTGCCTTCGAATCGAACCCCGACCTACCTATTGAGAGTAGTACCAATCAGCCCTATGGTGCCCGCAATAGTGCTCTGGCCGTGAATTTCAACACGGTGAATTTGGCGTGGACAGCAGGTGGTAGACTGATCACGGGTGAGCCGCAGACCCCCCTGACAGCACTTGCTCGAGAGCTAGGCGCGCAGCTTTCTCCAGGTGAAAAGCAGCGCATCAATCTGGGCGATGATCCAGCCGCTGGCCTGCTTCAGGCACAGCAACTTTTTCTGCACTTTCTTGTAGAGTCAGACATCACCCTATCCGATACGGACTTCTATCACAAAGCCGTAACGAAAGAGTGGAGACTGTTTTATAGTCATCGCAGTTCCCAATCGCTACGCGATAACTTAGAGGGTTTGCTGCGCTATTCCAATAATTTCATCGCCAACCAACTCTTTCTAACGCTTGGTGTGCAAGATAGTGGCTACCCTGCCACGACAAAATCAGCTCGTGCTGCCCTGCAGCAGCAGCTTGCTGAGTTGTATGGTGATAGTTTCGGGCGCGATCCAAAGTCCCTTATTATGTTGGAGGGCTCAGGCCTGTCCCGCACCCAACGCAGCAGTGCCGCTGGCATGATGCATATTCTCGAAGTCTTTAAACCCTATGCCGATCTGCTGCCCGAGGTAGACGGAGTGCTACGCAAGAGTGGTACCTTGACCGGCGTCTACAACTTCGCCGGCTATATCCTCGAGCCCGATGGTCTGTATCCGTTCGTGATTCTGACTAATCAAGCTGTCAATAATCGCCTAGAAATTCTGCGCGTTTTGCGGCAGGAGCTTTAGGGGGAAAGAGTTAGCGTAAAATATAGCGGTAGTGGGCTAAGCATGCCGCGCTATTTATTGCATCTCAATTGCCAGGTTCATGATCATTCCTCCGGCTCTTTCGTCCAAACCAAGAATCGCGGGGCGGTTGAGATAGGCTTCCAGTGTTGGCATCTTTCCGGTGCTGGTGCAGACATCAACAAATTCACCGTCAAGGCTTGTGCGGATTAGCACGGCTTGCCAGATGGCATCTACTACGGGTTGATAGTTTTCTGCATCCAACCATCCTTTGTCGAGGCCGCGCTTGATTGCAATGCCGATCATAGCGGTTGATGAGAGCTCGGAAAAAGACCCTTCATAATCCACAACCTGATGCCAGAGACCATCAGCGTTCTGATGACGTATTAGTGCCTGCAAGAAAACTATCAAC
>Ga0209632_10000632_pt1 | contig 36345 bp, 31 predicted proteins | sample COG_10_FD_184754 | JGI IMG/M metagenome (GOLD analysis project Ga0209632, IMG submission 184754) | Pelagic Microbial community sample from North Sea - COGITO 998_met_10 (SPAdes) (version 2) | ecosystem: Environmental > Aquatic > Marine > Neritic zone/Coastal water | place: Helgoland, sampling... | reverse complement strand
CTCTTTCATCTTCTTGAGCTGTGAGCTACTCATGCCCCCGTACTTACTCTTCCAATTGTAAAACGTTGGTTGGCTAATGCCATAATCCCGACAAATCTCCATCACGGTCTTGCCCTTATCTTGTTCGGTCAGTATCCCGATGATCTGACTCTCTGAAAATCGACTCTTTTTTATGTCCCTAAATTTAACGTTAAACTCTAATTTTAATCGCTACGGATTTTAGGGACCCTTACAGAAGAATAATCATGTGACAGCAGCTGGAATTCCTTTTGCAGTGACAGTGACAGAGCTTATGAAAACAAAATTGAAGAATTAGCCAACGCAAGTTCAAGCACATTGCAATCCTCCTACGTGCGGTTGCAAAGAGCTTTCTCGCCAACGCTAAAAACGAAATGAATAAAATAAAAACGGCATCTACAAGAGTAAGGGTACTGGAAGTACTTATTCTTTGGTGAGGATCAGGCCCAACTCCCTCGCCTTTTTCTTCAGTTCTGAGATCTCCTTCTTCCTTTTGTTTCGCATCTCTGCCTTCTCCTTTTCATCCTTTACGTAGGCTTCAAATGCTTTAGAAATATTGTTCGCTACTACCCTCTTTTGCGAATCGGGTAGTTGATTGAAAAAGGATTGGATCTTCAAGCCTTTTGGTGTTGTGCCTTGCCCTATGTATTCGGTAAACAACTTCGCCACTTCTGCTGGTTTCATAAGTTCAAACTATAATTTGTTCTCATAGGCAAATATATAATTCTCACTAAGGCAATTCTTCTATTTTCCACTCCTAATAAAACAACCACGGCCAAACTCCATTGCCTTTCTCCTTCGTTGCACTCCGGTGAACAAAGGTGGGATACTGCGCATAGCCAAACCGTTGTAGCCAATCTTCGATCGAACCCTACTCCAAACCCTCCCACCAATCTTCTCCGGAAGATTTCAGCGTACTTAACGAACCCAAGTTGGGGGTAGAAAGAGGCAAACCCTTGTTCCTGGCTTCGGCAGCGAAGCGCTCGATTGGATCTTTCCAATGGTGGAGCGCAAGCGCAAAACCGCAGCAGTGAACCGGCAAAGCTCTACTCACTTTTGAATCTATGGCCGCCTGCACGGCCTCTTCTGGATACATGTGAATCTGATGCCAGTTTTCATTGTACTGTCCGCATTCCATAAAGCCAAAATCAAATGGTCCAAACTTATCGCCGATTTCTTTGAAGTGATCGCCATATCCGCCATCGCCGCTCCAGAAAATCTTGTGCTTGTTGGAAATCATCACCCATCCACCCCAAAGGGATTTTGCTCTGTCTTTGAGTCCTCTTCCAGAAAAATGCCGCGATGGAGTGAAAGTAAATTGAATGCCTTCAAAACGCGCTTCGTCCCACCAGTCGAACTCTTGAATGTTCTCGGATGGAACGCCCCAAGCTTCTAAGTGCCGCCCGACTCCTAGAGCCACAAACCACTTCTTCGTTTTTCCCTTGAGTTTCTCGATGCTGGCCAAATCCAAATGATCGTAGTGATCGTGTGTCATCAAAAGCAAGTCAATCTCTGGAAATTGATCAATGAGATCGAGGGTGTTCTCCGAGAAACGCTTCGTAGTAAAGGGTGCAATGGGAGAGGCATTGGGGCCCAGCATTGGGTCCATTAAAATCGTCTTGCCCATCCATCTGAATAAAACTACGGAGTGCCCGTACCAAATGAATTTTGGCTCATCGCTTGGCGCCAGGAAAGCTTCTCTATTGAAGGTTTCTACTGGCAGAGGCGTTTTGGGATTGCGGCCAGCCCGCTGGAAAAACTGCTTGTAGAGCAACTTTGGAAGATCTTGAAAACTGAACTCCATGCTGGTCTCTGCCAGGTTCATGAACTTACCTTCTTTCCAATTCTCCGACTGCGCGTATTTCTCTTTGTGCTCGGGCTTGAGCTTGCCTCCAAACTGCTTGATCATTTGTGGGGATATTAATGGAATGTTCGTTCCAAGGTCCTATTTCGCTACAACAATTCCTTCGTCGATCAGCTGCTGCAATCCGTCTTCCATGCTTTCTTGAAGTGGCCTGAATTCCATTCCAAGTTCTTTTTTGATCTTAGAATTATCGCCGCTCCACGGCACATTGACATTGTCCTTAATGAATCTCCTTGTGTAGTTTTTATTGATGAGAGGTGCAACAATCATCAGCAACCATTTCGGCAAGGCTTTCTTTGGAAGCGGAAAGCGATCTCCGTATTTCGGAATCAAGCTCATGGCCATCTCCAGCAAATCTGTCTCTGTTCCTGAAGTGATGTAACGACCTTGAGCCACTGGAGTGAAGCCTGCTTTAAAATGCGCTTCTGCAACATCCCGAACATCAACAACTCCAAAACCCAATTTGGGAGCTCCCATCTTCATGGTTCCATCCACCATCTGCATCAGCACGCTTTGACTTTCAGAGGTGGTGTTTTTTGGATTCAGTGCAGGGCCCATCACAAAACTTGGATTGATGCAAACCAAATCCCATTGAGATTGAGCTTTCTGCATTTCCCAAGCCTTCTTTTCGGCTAAGGTCTTGGAATAGGAATAAGGGCCGTGCTCAAGCGAGGAAGTGGTGTTCCATATTTCTTCGGTGATTTTACCACCCGGTGCATTTTGAGTATCGATGGCGTCGCCATAAATAGCAGCACAGCTGCTCGTAACAACCACTCGCTTCACGCTTGGCGTTGCACTGGCTGAATTCAATACATTCTTGGTTCCATTTACCGCTGGATCGATCAAATCGCGTTGCGCATCTTTCACGTCAAGAGCAAATGGTGAAGCTGTATGGTACACCAACTCACAGCCTTTCATGGCCTCGGCATAAGAACCTTCTTCCAACAAATCAGATTTGAAGTAGCTTATGGAGCCTTTGGATTTTGCCGCGATTTCATCGAGGTGGGCAAGCTTCGCTTTATTGTCGGGGTTCCGCACCGCCGCGTGAACATCAATTCCTTCTTCCAGAAGTTTTTTCACCAACCATCCAGCTACATATCCCGTTGCACCTGTTACAAGCACAGGTTTTGTTTTGTCTATTTCAGTCATAATTTTCAGTTGTTCTTCAAGAAGACAATCGAGATGAAGATTTGATCAAATGTAAAGTTCATTCAGCTGGTCGTTTAAGATGGTGTGAAATTCTATCCTAATATGAAAAGAGGCTGGAAGCTTTGCAATTAAAGAAAGCGCACCCACAAAAAATACAGACTAAAGAGGGAGAGAAAGGCGATTCCAAACAAACTTAAAAGACGAAGCTTTCTGGAAGGCCTGTCGCTTGCTGGGAAATTCTCGTTTGTTACGGACCGGTAGTTTAAGAGTGCCAAGGCCGGTGCAGTGAGAAATGATATCGTGGTAGCCATATCCACCAAGCCGCGCATATTGTCGGCAAAAAAGACGAGGATCAACATACTACCAGCAATCAGAGCGATCAGAATCCGGTTGTACAGCTTCTCATTGTCCACCTTTTGGTTTTCAAAAAAGATGAGTTTGAAGGCCGGTCGCAATACCCTCGGAAATGCATCCAACAAGGTCAAAGTGGTAGAGAACATGGTGGTAAATGCTGCAAGGGCGATGAGAGGAAAGGCCCAGTCGCCCAAAGAAGCTGTGTACATCTCTATGAGCTTTCCGGCAAAGGCTGCTCCACCCGAGGGCAATTCTTCCCCTGAGCCATACACAACCATACTTCCTAAAAGAAGAAATCCCGCCGCCAAAACAGCGGTTCCCCAGTAACCAACTTTAAAATCAAAAAGGGCTTCCCGTTTCGTGTGTTGCTTCTGCCCCGAACGATTTCTTGCAACCGTCCACACCGAGTGCCACACGGCTATGTCGATTGGTGCGGGCATCCATCCGATGAGGGCAATGAGAAAAAAGAGGTGTTCGTCGATCCGAAATGAGAAGGACTTCTGCAACGATTCCAACTTATAGAATTCACCCGTTGCCGCAGAAACAACAGCTAGGATTGTGGTTATGGCCAATACCACGATGATGATCTTCATAAGCTTGTCGAGCACAGAATAGCGGCCCAAAAACAGAACAAAAGCACACAAAGTCAGCATGAGCCCCGACCACTTCCAGGCGTCCAATTCCAAGCCTGTGATTTGCTGAGCAATGCCTGCAGTAACAACCGTAACGGCAGCCTGAACGATGAACATCGTAGAAATGGTGAGAAAGAGAAAGAGCATCAGGGCCCATTCGCCCTGCCATTTGTAACCGGTCAACAAGGATTTTCCAGTCACAGAAGCGAAGCGCGGTCCGGCTTCAAAAAAGGGATACTTAATGAGGTGAGCCAGCACAATCACCACGAGGAGAATACTCCCAAACTCTGCGCCAGCGCGGGTAGATTGAACCAAATGCGACACGCCAATGGCAGCTCCTGCATAGAGCAATCCGGGACCCAAACTTTTCATCAATTCTCTATATTTGGCCAAGGCACATTAGCTTTCTTCAAAACTAGTTATTGTCCTTGCCTTCCACCTTAAATTCTACCAAGTACCTCCGTGTTTCGTTCAACTAACCTTTTCCGCCTAAGTTGGCTCCTCACAATTCTCAGCGGAATTTTTCTGTCGTTCAAAGCATTGCGGGAACCCGATCTGTGGTGGCAACTTCGAAGCGGACAGTGGATGGTCGAGAACTTCGCCGTGACCCGCAGCGACCTTTTTTCCTTCACCCAGGAGGGAGTGGAATGGATCAATGTGAAGTGGTTTTTTGAAGTCTTGCAGTATTTCTTCGCCTCGCTCGGCGGACCAGAATTGCTGCTCTTGATGCAGACGTTCGCAAACATCCTTCTGCTTTGGATGCTCTACAAACTAGCTCAGACGGTGTATTCACTACAGCTCGTTAAAAAATTTCAAGTTGGAATCGCCTTCATCATCAGCGTGCTCAGCTTCCTCTTCGCCATGGACTACCGCATGGCTGGACGACCTGAAATGGTTTCTCACGTTCTCAGCTTGGCCTTTCTTCTCCTCCTTTTGAATCATCGAAGGGAGAAAAGCAAAGGAATCTTCTGGCTCATTCCACTCCAGCTTTTTTGGGCAAACAGCCACGAGGCCTACGGAACCGGCTTGGTCATTCTGGTGGTGGCAATTGCAGCCCATCTGTTCGAAAGCCGCATTCGCAAGTGGGAGCCGCTCGACAAAAACTTCATGCTCTCGAGCCTTTTGGCCATTGCGTCAACAGGCATCAACCCACGCGGACTGTACCTCTTCATTCATCCCTTCAACATCTTCAACCAGGTTGGCGACAATAAGTTCACTACCGAGCTCTACAACATTCAAACGAACTATTTCTGGCAGCAAACCGAAGCTTGGTTGGCCATAGGTGTTCTATTCATCTGCCTCATTGGCTTTTTTCTTTTCCGGAAAAAGTTGGGATCACCGGGAATACTCAAGCAATTTGGGCTCGCATACTTCGTGCTCTTCGTTTTATTCATTTACCTCGGAAGTACAGCGCATCGGAACCTCACATTCTTTTTCATTTGGGCCTTTCCACTGCTCCTTCTCACCATAGAATCTATTGGCCAGTGGAAACTCAAAAACATCAAACTTTTTGGAGCTCGACCTTGGGTGTTTCCAATATTTGCTCTTCTGCTTTCAGTATTTTGTTTGGGCTATGTGCTTTCAGGAAAGTACTTTGAACGCTTCAACAATCGGGAACGACTCGGATTGAAGATCTCACCCATGTTCAATCCAGTGGGTGCCGCCAATTTCTTGAAAGAAAAGAATGCCGCTGGAGCTACCATCTTCTCCGACTATCTGGCCTCGGCCTACCTCATGTGGGAATTGCGCCCAGAATTTAAAAGCTTCATCGACCTGCGGGATCTCGACATCTACCCGGCTTCCTTTTTCAAAGCCTTCGAACAACTCTCCGTTGAACCTGCGGGCTTCGACAAATTCGATGAAGAATACCACTTCGATTACGTCGTTTTAAAACGACTCTACATGCCCAACTTACATCGCTACATCAGCAATAAAGCAGATTGGCAATTGGTGTATGGCGATGCAATTACGGTAGTCTATCAGCGGACTGATGCAGCGGTCCTGGAAATTCCTTTCCGGAGGGTCGAGCAACCAGAGAGCTCCACTTTGGCAAGCCTTCTGAACTTCCCAATATCGCCTTTCATACCAGAAGAGACCATTCCGAGCCCTTACCTCACAGCAGCCGAATATTATCTGACCGTCGGTCGTTTTGAACTGGCTTGGACTGCATCCCAAAAAGCTTTGGAAGAAGATGCCTTAAACGACAAACATCGTCGGATGGCTCTTCAAATTCTGGTTCAGAAAGCGGCTTCTTCACAAACACAAGAGGAGCTTCGCTCCTACTTCGACATCGGGCAAAACATTCTCAATCAGAAAAATCCAAAAGATTGGAATGCCTTCGATTATCTAGAACACGGCCGCTTGTTTATGTCCATGGGCGACGCCATCAACGCCATGGTTCAATTTCGAAAATCGGCTAAACTCAGTGAAGGAAAAGACATCTATTCCCTCATGGCGCAATGTCAAAATCTGCTGATGCAAGTGGACCCAAACAATCAAACGCTCTATGCGAAAAAGTGGTACGAATACATGCTCAAGGCCTACAGCTTTGCTCCAGATGATCCTACCCTAAACTTCAACCTCGGAGTGAGTTATTGCCAATCGGCGCGTTGCCAACAAGCCGAGCCTTTCTTGAAAAAGGCAAGTTTCCAAACCAGCTTTTCGGATCAGGAGCTGAAGGCTTTGGCAGAATGCAAGAAGATCTGTAGAGTTTCGAATTAAGGCTTTACAATGCGCTCGTTGTGCACGACTTTTCCTGCACGAATCACTTGGCACAGATAAGTCCCTCGTGCAAACAAACTGAGGTTTAAGCTAACCTCACTTTTACCGCTGAAGGATGAAATGTGCACATTGGAACCCTTCATATCGCGCAAGCGAACTTCCCAAAACTCATACTCTCCCACATCGGTCAATCGGATGTTGAGTTGAGATGAAGTAGGGTTGGGTGAGATTTGAATGCCCGACTCATTCTCTACCTCTTCATTTGAAAGTGTTTGACAGTTCAAGGTCTCCGTCAACACATCTTCAACAGCCGGGTCGGTATCGCTGGCAGCGATCAACAATTGACCTCCAGAAAAAACGGAAGTCATACTCCCGGAAACCTGAGCCAACTGCACGAAGTAGGCTTTTCCATTTTCCAATCCGGGAACTTCAAAGCGATTCGTCCCTTGAAATCGATAGAGCTTATCGAATTGATAAATCGTATCTGTGCTGCCCAAAGTGTACACTCCCAATCTGAAATCGTACGGACCAGAAGAAGGTTCTGAGACCACAATTTCTGGCTTTCCAGAACTCGTTTCAACACTAAAGCTCGGCGTTTTTGGTGCATTCGCTGCCACAATCATCGAAAGGGCATTCACGGCAGAATTGCGAGCCAGGTAATTGAAGTCGACATAGAAACTGTCGATGCTACCGTTGTTGTCGGTATCTGCACCAATTACATCATCCTCCGAATGCTGTCGGTCGTGGTAGTTGGGATCGTTGTCGCCCGAACCATTTCCATGCTCAACTGCAGAGGTAAATCGAATGGCATTGAAGCCATCTTCACGGAAGGGGATGTGATCTCCTCCTCGTCCCGTACGATCCTCTTGATTCATTATTTGAATCTGCATGGGAACTTCAACGTTTCCTGCCAGCTTTTCTTCGTAATTCAACTTCACCCAACGAGCCAAATTTCGGTTGCCTAGAGTACCAAGAGGGCTTGCGAAAATTCGTAGTCGGGTGCTATCAACATTGCCTTCAGCGGCACAAACCGTCGGCGGAGACGCAGTTTCGCCGCACATGACACCTCCAACGATGTCGTTGTTAAAAACCGCTCTTATGTTTATGTCGTTGTCGACACATAAATCCGAAAAAGCACGTCCACCAAGAAGGCCTTGCTCCTCACCAACTGTGAGCATAAAAACCAGAGTTTGCTTTGACTCAAGTTGATTGAGCACTCGTGCGAGTTCAAGCACAAGCACACTTCCAGAACCATTATCATCTGCACCATTTGCTTTGCAGTTCGGGTCGCAGCGCGTTCCGCAACGAGAATCCAAATGCGCTTCGATGAGAACAACTTCACTTCCTTCAATGCCCGGGCGAATCGCCAACACATTGCGCGCACTGACATCACCGCAAGCATGCCCGATCACATCGAAGTCGAGGTATGAAAACACCATTCGATCTCCAGCTGGATCAAAACTTTTGAATTTGCTCATGGCCCACCGTCGAGCAGGTCCAATGCCAATATTGTTTCCGTTGGTATCCGAGAAGGTATTTCTATTGTGATATGACGTGAGGTTGAAGAGATAATTCTCCAGCGTATCGGCATTGATGGCCGCCTCTAAATCGCAAATGCTTTGGTCTACGCTCGAAGCAGTTCCTGTATTGTACTGTGCAGTTCCAATGCCCTTCAAGACGCTTAAGGCTTCAGAGTTGGAAAGACGCACGTTGGTTTGGGCGTTCAGAAGAAAAGGGAGTAGCCCAAAAAGAAAAGCTAGAATTCTCATAGCCCGAAGTTACCCACAATAAAAAAACAGCCGACACCTAAATGACGACTGTTTAGAAAAACATTTTTGTTCCAATTAGTTAGAACTTAGAACAAGAGCTTGATAAGCTTTAACATTGAGTATTCCGAAAAATTCCCCCATTTGCGCTTGGGTTTGTAAAAACCCTGCCCCTTTCTGAAAATCTTCCATCGACTTCCAACCTATTAAAACTACTTTATCACCAGTTTGCAAATCAGTGAACTCCCTATCGAAAATGTAGCCTTTTTGCTGAGCAATTAAATCAAAAAAGGCTTTTCGTTTGGCATCATACTCTCCTTCGTTCCCTTCTTTAACTGTTCTCACAGCAACTTCAAGCACATTATTGCCTGACTTGATGTAATCTTCTAATTTGAAATCACCACCATCAGCAGGTTGAATAGCCAGAAAAGCTTTCATATCAAATGTTCCAAAGAACTTACCCGCTTCGGGCGACTGCATTAAGTTATTGGCAATCTCCTGCATTGCCTCCGCTGACTCATATCGTGTCATTCCAACAAACACATCTGTTTCATCAGGTTCGGGCATTGTGAAGAATGACTTAAACTCCCAATCCTTTTCAATTCCATTTTGGTCTTTGAGTCTTTTTATGAATGCCGTTCTCGCATTTACAAATTCGCTGTCTTGCCCTACTTTGACCCTACGAATTGCTATTTCCATTACTGATTTTTGCTCCACTTTACTTTCTGTTTTGGTATTTGTCTCTTCAATTTTTTCTGTTTTGGAAGTACCTTGATTACATGCCATTAAGGCTGATAGCCCAACCGTAAATAGGGCAGATTTGATCATATGGGTTTTCATAGTGCTTTATTGATTTGTAGTTGAAAAGGAAAATTGAGAAGCAACCACATCAAATGTGCTGAAATACTTTTGTGTTATTTCTTCCTTCATAATGGGTTCTGCCAATTTCATAAATGCCTCTTTGGTCTTGTAAACAGTCATTCCAACTGAAAGACCGTCAATGTCTTTCCCACCTACAACTTTAAGTTCATAGCTTTCTTTTACGCCTTCATATGAACTCAATAACTCAACGAACTTTTTGCGGTATTCATTAAATTGACTTTCCATTCCAGGTTTTACTTTACGCACACCAACTTCAAGAATTTCGCCACTACCAGACGCCAGAGTTTTTAAATTAAATTTTGGACCTTCCGTTTGTTGAACAAACACATAAGCCTTTAAGTCCATATTCTTATTGAACTTTAGAAACTTACTTACGACACCTATTTTCCCCTGAACCTTGCCTACAGTTTTATACGTTTCATAATCAGTCATTCCAATGAACACATCTCTTTCATCAGGTTTAGGCAAGGCATAAAAAGATTGAAACTCTCTATCTGCCAAAACACCGTCTTGTTGTTTCAGAATTGCAATGAAATTCTTACGGGTTTCCATAAACTCATCGCTCTTTCCTTCCTTGACAATACGGATAGCAATTTCTGTTACAGAATCTTCGGTTTTTAAAACCAATGATTTTTTAATGGGCGAGCAAGAAAAAGCCAAAACTCCAACAAGGCCTGCGATAAATATTTTTTTCATTCAATCGTGTTTTTAAATTCTTTGCAAGTTTGACCACTAATCCGTACTTTTGCAAGTAGTTACAATAAAGTATTATAGTTACATTTTAGTAACCATTGTTAATTTTAAGGGGATTAAAGAATGAAAAAAATTGAAATTAATTCAGAGCGATTCGACAATATGGTTGAGAATATTAAAAAGTATGGCGGCTGCCCTGTAAGTGCCACGCTAAAAATTATAGGCGGTAAATGGAAGCCTTTGATATTGTACTTTATTTCAGTTGATGTAAACCGATTTGGGCAACTTCAACGAATGATGCCCGACTGCAGCAAAAGAATGATGACAACTCAACTCCGGGAATTAGAAAAAGACGGATTGATTAACAGAAAGGTATTTGCCGAAGTACCACCAAAAGTTATCTATACTTTGACGATCACAGGGGAAAATTTAAGACCCTTATTTGGGGAACTAAGAAAGTGGGGCATTGAGAACATATTAGAGCCCAAAAAGAAAAGCTAGAATTCTCTTAGCCCGAAGTTAGGGATTTCAGAGGCAAGCATGTTCATGAAGTATGCGACGCATTGATGTGCAAACTCACCTTAGCTCCTACTCACGAACCAAATCACACCCAAGCAAAGAAGCAGATTGAGCAGAACATTCAGACTTCCATAGAGGTGAAAGCCACTCTGGAAGAGCTTAAAGGTTTCCATGCTAAATGTAGAGAAGGTGCTGTAACCACCGCATAGTCCGACCACGAGAAATAGATATACGAGTTCACGCTGTTGTATCCATCCCTTGGCAAGAAAAACTGCAGAAGCCAAAATCAAACATGCGATGGTGTTGGAGACTAAGGTTCCCAGTGGGAAGTTCTCGGAATAGCGCGCAGCAATCAAACTTGTAATGTAACGGAAGGAACTTCCCAGTCCGCCACCAATGAATATGACAAGAACTTTATACAAGGCGATTGAGGACAAATTTGCTCATCAGAAAATATAAGAAACTTCCCGAGGCCAAGCCCCAGAGAAGTCCACCCAAAATATCTGCAGGATAATGCACTCCCAAATAAATCCGACTGTAAGAAACGACGGCAGCCCAAGTCAACATCGAAACCCAGATCCAGCGTTTTCGCATCAAAAAGGAGAAGTAAGTCGCCAAACCAAAGGTGTTTGCGGCATGACTGGAAATGAATCCGTACTTACCGCCGCAATGTCCATCCACAATGTGAATCATCGACATCAAGTCGAGGTTGTGACAAGGTCTATAGCGCATAAAGACCTTCTTGAAAAGATGTACTGAACCCAAATCTGTGAAGGCCAGCATTACTCCAAAAGAGAGAATCACCAAAGGCGCCAAACCCTTGAAGCCGTACTTGCGGTACACCGAGAAAAGAATGACTAGGTAAAGTGGAATCCAAATGCTTTTACTGGAGATCAAAGCCATAACTGGATCCATGCCTTCGGAGTGCAGCCCGTTCAGGAAAAGAAACAGTTGTTGATCTAAGCTCTCAAGTTCTTCCATCATCCCTCAATGCTCTTCCAAATCGCATCCTTTAGGGCTGGTATGTTGTAACCCGAAACGGATGAGAAGAAGATGTGCTCCAAATCACCCAAATCAGCAGATATTTCAGACATCAATTCTTCATCGAGCATATCGGCTTTACTGATGGCGAGCAAGCGTTTTTTATCCAACAACTCTGGATTGAATTTTTCCAGTTCTCCCAATAAAATTTCATACTCCTTCGCAACATCATCGCTGTCGGCAGGAACCATGAATAGAAGCGAAGAATTCCGTTCGATGTGGCGTAGAAACCGAAGACCCAAACCTTTTCCATCACTTGCTCCTTCAATGATTCCGGGAATGTCGGCCATTACAAAAGAGCGATGGTCGCGGTAGGATACAATTCCGAGGTTCGGGGTAATGGTCGTGAAGGCGTAGTTTGCAATTTCGGGCCGTGCTGCCGAAACGGCACTCAATAAAGTCGATTTTCCGGCATTCGGAAAACCTACCAGACCAACATCAGCCAGTACTTTCAATTCGAGGATAAACCATTCATCCTTCCCTACTTCACCTTCTTGTGCGTGTCGAGGGGTTTGATTTGTAGGCGTCTTAAAATGCCAGTTTCCCAATCCGCCTCTACCACCAGGTAGAAGAATTGCTTTTTTCCCTTCCTCTGTAATTTCTAGAATTTCTTCTTGAGTCTCGGCATTGCGCACTACCGTTCCCAAAGGAACATCTACAATAACATCATCTCCGTTCGCTCCTGTTGCTCTTTGTTTTGAACCGTTGCCTCCACCTTTGGCAATCAAGTGCTTGCGGTATTTTAGAGGGAGTAAGGTCCACATCTGGCGATTACCTCGAAGAATGATGTGCCCGCCTCGTCCGCCGTCGCCACCATCGGGGCCACCTTTGGCAACATACTTCTCGCGACGCAAGTGCGCAGAACCTGCACCTCCTTCGCCTGAGCGGCAGTTGATTTTGACGTAGTCGACAAAATTTGAAGTTGCCTCCTTTCGATTGCGTGAAGGCATAGGCTTAATTATAAGTCTTCGATTACCGAACAGATGTCCGAAAAAATGCTGTCGATGGAACCAACTCCATGAACGCCTTTGTATTTATTCTGGCCGGAGTAAAACTCTGCCACGGGCATCGTCTCATCCTTGTACACTGAGATGCGGTTGTTGATCTTATCCAAGTTCTGGTCGTCCGCTCTTCCAGATGTCTTTCCCCTCTCGAGAAGACGTGTTCTAAGTTCATCGTCTGGAACTGCAAGCGCAATCATGGCGTCGATGGCCAATCCATGCGATTCTAGAGCTGAATCCAAGGCCTCAGCCTGAGCAACAGTTCGCGGAAAACCGTCGAAGATGAAGCCCTTTGCCCCCACTGCGGTTTCGATTTTGTGTTCGATCATTCCGATGACCACATCGTCTGGAACCAAATCTCCAGCATCCATTAATTTTTTTGCCTCCAGCCCTCGTGTGGTTTGAGCTTTAATTTCTCCGCGAAGAATATCACCTGTAGAAAGGTGGATGAAGCCGTATTTCTCGATCAGTCTTTCCGACTGGGTTCCTTTTCCTGCCCCGGGTGGGCCGAAGAGTACAAGATTTGCCATAGTCTACTGTTCAACGAACTTATAAATATCTCTAAGATTTCTCCCTTTTCCTTTGTAATCTAAACCGTAGCCCAGCACAAAATCATTTGGGATTCGCAAAGCCCACCAATCCACATTGTCTTTGTGATCGTGGGCCATTGGCTTGTAGAGAAAAGTTGCGGTAAATATTTCTTTGGGTTCCTTCTCTCTAAATTCTTTGAGAAGGGTGTTGAGTGTGTTGCCCGTGTCAACAATGTCTTCAATAATAACAACTGTTCGTCCCTTAATTTCTCGATTTAATCCGAGAATGGTATCCACTTTTTCTCGTCGCTCACGACCTTCATAAGAACCCATTCGAATGAAGTCGATTTCACATTCAAATTCAAAATGACGCATCAAATCTGCTGCGAACATAAAAGCGCCGTTGAGTACAACGATGAAAACTGGCTTCTTATCAGCGAGTTCTTTTTCCATCTTCACAGCAAGATCGTAGATCACTCTTTCTATGAGCTCATGCTTCACATAAAGCTCAAACCGATCTCCATCTATATCAACGTGCATGTCCTTTATTTGGGCTCAAAAGTAGATTTTTTTAGGGGCCAAAAGGGGATTAACTTTGTAAGCTATGAGGATGAATGAGCGTCTTAAACTCTGTGCCCTTGCTTTTGGCATACTCACGCTCTCTTCCTGTCGGACCATATACTATCCGAATCTGCAAAACGTTGCAGATCTTCAAGGGAAAAACGACGCGAACATTGTTTTTAATCCGAGCAACCTTCAAGCTTCTTGGGCTTTCACTGAGCATTTTTATCTACAAACCAATCTGCAGTTTAAGCCTTCAGCCTGGAGCGATAATCCCGAAGCCGTAACAACTGATTTTCGCGCAGACCGGAAGCTGGCGGAACTTGCATTGGGATATACCAAGCCCTTTGATGATCAAATTCGATTCGAAATTGGCGCAGGAGCTGGCTTTGGCGAGAACATCTTTGAAGAAGAACGCAGCATCATCGACGGCCCCACCCGTTACCTCCGGTACAGCAGCCAGCTGACCAAATACTACTTCCAGCCAGCGCTCATTTTTAGGCCTCGCCCTGGCATCGGGATGACATTCTCCATGCGGGCCTCTGTACTAGATTACTACAACGTTCAATCGGTCAACTACAGTTTTGAAGAACTGAGCAGCCTCAATCTACTGGATTTGAACGTCAGACCTCATGCTTTTGCTGAACCCGCATTTGGAATCAATTTCTCGAAAGGTCGCCTGAGATTGCAAAATCAAATCATGTGGATCTACAGAGTCTCGGATACACCCATCAACCATCAACGATTGAAGTTTTCCTTCAGCCTCATCATGAAATTGAATGGGAAGTACTTAAAGAACACAGAGTCTGATTAGTTTTACGCTCCTTCAAGAAAAACCTATGAACCTTCGTTTCCTTCTCGCACTTCTCCTATTGAGTTCAATGAGCCAAGCCCAAGAGAAAAAAGAACTCAGCTTGAAGGACGCTGTCCTGAAACAATGGACCGAATACGCTCCCAAAAGAGTCAATAATCTGAGCTGGTTGATCGACCGACCAGCCTACTCCTTTCTTGAAGAAGACAGCACGGGCTTGCGCTTAAGCATCCAATATTTGGATTCAGCACGTACGATCGAATACATCAACTTAGAGCAATTACAGGCTTCTCACTCTGAGTTGAATGAACTCAAAAGAATGCCCAGAATCACATGGGTGAGCGCGAACTCCTTTGTCTTTCGGTTCGACCGCGTTTTCTTCGAGTACAATTTGGAGGATAAGCAAAGCTTTTACCTCATCGAGCTTCCTGAAGAAGCCGAAAACGTGGATTTCAACTCTGAAAACTTCATGGCAGCCTTCACCAATGGAAACAACTTACGCATTGGAACCATTGAAGGAATCATTGACGTCACAAAGGATAGCATTGAAGGCATCGTAAACGGACATGCCGTTCACCGCTTCGAATTTGGAATTAGCAAGGGAACGTATTGGTCGCCTTCGGGACGCTACTTAGCATACTACCGAAAAGACGAGCGCATGGTTACCGATTATCCATTGGTCGACATCACCACCAAGCCTGCACAATTGCGTTCAATCAAATATCCTATGGCCGGCGACAGCAGCCATCAGGTGAGCATTCGGATCATTGACGTAGCAACACAAAAGCAAAGCGAATTGATCATAGAGGGGCCAAAAGACCAATACCTCACAAACATTCAGTGGTCTCCCAACGAAGAATCCATCTATGTCGGAATCCTAAATCGCGATCAGTCTTTCATTCAAATGAATGAATTTTCACGCGACAGCGGACTGCTTAAGCGAACTCTATTCGAAGAGAAGGACTCTATTTATTTGCAAACCAATCATCCGATGGAATTTGTCCCGCTGAATTCTGGGGAATTTTTGTGGAGAAGTGAGGCCGATGGCTTCGATCATTTTTATGTCCACCACATCGACAGTGGTCTTCAATTCCAAGCCAGCAAAGGAGATTTTCAAACAGATCAGTTCCTTGGTTTTTCTTCCGACAACAAAAGCTTCTTTTTCACCGCTTCCACAAACGACGGCATGGACCGCCAAGTGTACCGCAGCTCTCTTGACAGTTTCAAGCAAGTACTAATTACAGAAACTCGAGGTGTGCATTCGGCTTCGTACAATTCAAAAGCGAATGCATTGATCGTGAGTCACACATCTCTTGAAAATCCATTGACGACCTATCTATTGGACCTAGATTCAATGACTAGAGACACGCTGATTCACAACGAGAACCCAATGGACAGCATTGAATTTGGCACCATTGAATTCTCCAAACTATACACCTCTGATTCCACGATTTTAAATACGCGCATGATTTACCCAGAGTCTTTCGACTCTAGCAAATCCTACCCAGTATTGCTCTACGTATACAATGGTCCTGGAGTTCAATTGCTGACAAACAGATGGAGAGGCGGAGCTCCAATGTGGATGAATTATATGGCGAATAAATACGACTACCTCATCTACACTGTTGACGGACGAGGAAGTGAGAACCGCGGAAAAGATTTTGAGCAAGTCATTTTTAGGCAGCTAGGGGAAGTTGAGATGGACGACCAATTTCTAGGGGTAGATTATTTGAAGAGTCTCCCCTATGTGGACAGCAATCGATTGGCTGTGCATGGTTGGAGTTATGGAGGCTTCATGACCACTTCGCTGATGATGAAAAGACCAGGAACCTTCAAGGTTGGGGTGGCCGGCGGCCCAGTCATCGACTGGAAGTATTACGAAATCATGTATACGGAACGCTACATGGATCGACCTCAAGACAATCCGGAGGGCTATACCAAAGCGAGTCTTCTAGATAAGGTAGATTCACTTTCAGGTGATTTGATGATCATTCACGGATCCATCGACGATGTGGTGGTACCTCAGCACAGCATCGACATGCTGAAAAAGTCGGTGGAAGCTGGAGTTCAGCTGGACTTCTTTCTATACCCAATGCATCCACACAACGTTCGGGGCAGAGACCGCATTCATCTGATGGAAAAGGTGATTACCTACATCACTGAGAAAATGGAGAAACACGCACCCGCCGAAGTTCTGCCCGTCGAGGAGAAAGCTTCTGAAGCGACTAATGAAGTTGATCAAGAGCCAAGCAAGTCTAGCATCAAAAAAACGGAGCCTAAAAAGGATTGATCTCTGGGCAATCCTTGCATTCTCTTTGAAAATCTACCTCCCGCTTTAAGGCAAAAAAAAGACCCCCAAAATGGAGGTCCTTCCCGAATCTGTTATTTTCTTCAAGCCTTATTCTCCGATGCGGATAACACTCAATTCATTGAGGTCAGAAGGATTGAAGTAATCGTATTGATACAAACCATCCTCAGCGATGAGGAAAAGAACACCGTCCAATGCAATTACATCGTAGGTGTTTAAACCCGTTTTATGGTGAATCATATTCCCGTCGATGTTGAGCAGGTTGCTGTTGTTGTACACTTTGAGTCCGTCGCTACCATCACAAACGAAAACCAATTCAGCATCTGCATCAACGCCCAATCCGTGTGGGTTCGTCATAGGATAAGTCTTTAATAAGGTTGGCTGTTCGATGTTTTGAATATCAACTACATCCATTTGATCCGACCAACCTGGACATCGAGTTCCACCAGAACGTAGAGTAATGTATGCAACATCTTCAGAGATCACTACAGGGTCGCAAGCATCGGCGTGAAGGAATTGTGAAATGTAGTTGGGGTCAGTTCTATTGGTAATATCGTAGATGAACATTCCTGAGTTGCTCCCAATGAAGAGATGATCTTCATTGTAAAAGAGTGTCTCAATATTCCATCCTGGCTCAAATTTCCCTGCGGCAGTAGGATTGCTTTCGTCCTGAATGTCGAAGAAACTCACTTCATTTTGATTACTGATCACATAAAGCACCTCATCAACGACCATAAATCGGGCGAATGAACCGCCAATCCCTTCTGAAGCTCCACCTACATTTCGGGCAGCTCCATTATCTCCACTGAATCCTCCTCCAAAAGAAGCTTCAGAAGAAGTTGATGCAAACATCAAATCTCCTTCTACCGGATAATACATCGGGTAATACTGTTGATTCACATCACGCACTTCTGTGATCGTTTCGAGGGTAAAGCCAATTACAATCCCTTTCGATTCATCAATTTCTGCAAGTGGATATGCGTAATCGTATTCAGGAATGGTGTATTCAAAGACATCTTCAATGCGCTTAACCATTTCCATGTTCTTCAAATCACCCAAACTGAAGACGAGCAGATCAGTAAAACAATCTGCATAAAGATGATTTCCGCGAATGGCGATGTCGTTGTTGCCTGGAATGTTCAAGAAGCCAACTTTCTGAGGTGACCTCGGATTTGCATTGTCGAAGATGTGAACACCTTTTGTCCGTTCACCAATAAACAGGAAGTTCTTGTAGTAATATATCTTGCCTGGATTCTCAAGGATTTCGGAAGTTTTGGAATATTCGATGGAACCATAGAGTTCATCGTAGGACATGTACACAGGTACATTCGCCTCATAGGTAACTTCCTGAATGACCTTGTCTTCACACGAACTGAGGCCGATTGCCAAAATAAATCCAAGAAGTATTGGAAGGAAATTTTGCTTTTTCATTGGTGATTGAACTTAATTTGAGTCTAAATTACAGAACTACAGGATTCTAATGCGTTTATCATTAAGTCTTTTTCTACTTATTTATTGTTCGGCGAACCAATTGTTTTCGCAATCGCTTGCTTACGACCTACTCATTCAGAAAAACGGCGATGAAGTTCGTGGACAATTCATTCGTTTTGAGGATGAGCGAGCCGTTTTTGTGACCTTCAGCGGAGATAGTTTGCGCGTTCCGTTTCAAGGCATTGCGAAAATCATGAAGTCAGCTAGCACTGAAAACCAAGGAACATCGCCGGATGATTCTCCGCGTGGGCATTTAAGAGGCAAATTCGAAAACTCCATTTCTCTCAACATCCTTTCGTCCGTACCGCCAGGCTCTAATGTCCCAATCGGCGGCTTCTTCAATTCGGCAGGCACGAGTCTTATGCTCGGCATGGGATATCGTATAAATCCACACATCTATTTTGGTCTGCAAACCTCATTTGAAAGCATGAACGTACAGGCTCTTCCATTTTTAGCTGAAGTGAAGCTCAATCTAAACAAGCGAAAGTTTTCTCCCTTCATCATTCTTGGGTCAGGTTATTACCAAGAAGTATGGGGTCTCGGTTTACTCTTCGACACTGGGGTTCCTGCCGTCGGATTTAAAGGCCTCACTACGAGGAATGGCCTTGGCTTCGATCTTCTTGTAACTTCGAGTGCAACACTTTCATTTACTCTCACTCACCGCTATTACGACTTGACCTCGAACTTCGATTCTTGGAACAACCAGGTGGTTACGAAGGCTCAATTGAATCGTTTGGCCTTTGGAATTGGCCTTCAGTTTTAGATTCTAAAACACTCATTTACATCACGATTGGACGACTGAAAACACGAGTGTTTTTCTTGTACCAAAAAGCTATATTTGCCGCCATTTTAAAATACGCTAAGACAAATTTATCTCATGAATTTTATCGCTGAGAACTTAATGATGATCATTCCAATCTTTGGACTGATCGGGCTAGCCTACATGGCTTACCTAGCTAAATGGGTCAAGAAACAAGATGCTGGTGATGCCAAAATGCAAAAACTTGCAGGCTACATCAAAGAAGGCGCCCTAGCCTTTTTGAAAGCAGAGTATCGAATGCTCGCAGTCTTTGTTGTTGTTGCCGGACTCCTCTTAGGAGTTGTATCAATGATGGTTGAGACCACACATTGGTTCATCGTTGTTGCTTTTGTTATTGGAGCGACATTTTCAGCAGTAGCTGGTAACATAGGAATGCGAATAGCGACAGACGCCAACGTTAGAACTACCCAAGCTGCAAGAACAAGTTTGATGCAAGCATTAAAGGTTGCCTTTACCGCTGGTACCGTGATGGGACTTGGCGTTGCTGGTCTTGCCGTATTCGGCTTAAGTGCCATATTCGGCTTATTAACTATGTCCTTTATGGCCGATGGTTACGACTACGTTAATATGACCATGGTGCTCGAATCCTTAGCAGGCTTCTCGTTAGGTGCTGAGTCAATCGCATTGTTTGCTCGTGTTGGTGGTGGTATTTATACGAAGGCGGCCGACGTAGGAGCTGACCTTGTAGGTAAAGTAGAAGCAGGCATCCCAGAGGATGACCCCCGTAATCCTGCAACCATTGCAGACAATGTGGGTGACAACGTTGGAGATGTTGCCGGAATGGGTGCCGACCTATTTGGATCTTATGTAGCTACTATGCTTGCAGCAATGGTCCTAGGTAACTATGTTGTGAACGACCATACAAGCGGAGCTGGAATGAACGACGCCTTTGGAGGTATCGGTCCAATTCTTCTTCCTGTTCTCGTTGCTGGTTTGGGGATTATCTTCTCAATCATTGGAACATTGGTGGTAAAAGTAAAAGACGACAATGCCAAGGAAGCTGACGTTCAAAGAGCATTCAACATTGGAAACTGGGGTTCTATTCTCCTCACAGGAATCTCAACCTACTTCGTAATTAAGTGGATGCTTCCAGACACATTACAAATGTCATTCTTCGGTGAAGGAATGAAGCCTATTACTTCGAACGGTGTTTTCTTCGCTGTAATCGTTGGTTTGATTGTAGGTGGATTGATCAGTTACTTAACTGAGTATTACACGGCAATCGGGAAAAAACCAGTCAACACAATCATTCAAAATTCATCTACTGGAGCTGCCACAAACATTATTGCTGGTCTATCTCAAGGTATGATGTCAACCTTCTTTCCAGTAATCCTATTTGCCGCAGCCATTTGGGCTGCCTATGCATTTGCAGGATTTTATGGAGTTGCCATTGCCGCGTCTGCTATGATGGCAACAACAGCCATGCAACTAGCAATTGATGCCTTTGGTCCAATCGCCGATAACGCGGGTGGTATTGCTGAAATGAGCGAACTTCCTAGTGAAGTTAGAACACGTACCGACATTTTGGATACTGTAGGTAATACAACTGCTGCAACCGGAAAAGGATTTGCGATTGCATCTGCCGCCCTGACAGCATTGGCATTATTTGCCGCTTATGTAACCTTCACAGGTATCGACGGAATCAACATCTTCAAAGCACCTGTTTTGTCTGCCTTGTTCGTTGGGGCTATGATTCCAGTTGTATTCTCTGCTCTTGCTATGAGCGCTGTTGGTAAAGCAGCCATGGCTATGGTAAAGGAAGTGCGACGACAGTTCAAAGAAATTCCAGGAATTATGGAAGGTGAGGCTGAGCCGGAATACGACAAGTGTGTTGAAATTTCTACGGAAGCTTCCTTGAAAGAAATGATGGTACCTGGTTTACTAACCATTGTAACACCTATCGTTATAGCATTTGCAACAAAGCTCTTTACCGGCGATAACCTATTGGCTGCGGAAGTTCTAGGAGGTTATATGGCAGGTGTGACTGTATCAGGAGTTATGTGGGCCATCTTCCAAAACAATGCCGGTGGTGCTTGGGACAACGCCAAGAAATCATTCGAAGCTGGAGTTGAAATCGATGGTGTTATGACCTACAAAGGGTCTGATGCTCATAAAGCAGCAGTTACAGGTGACACAGTTGGAGATCCTTTCAAGGATACTTCAGGACCTTCGATGAACATCCTCATTAAACTAACCTGTTTGGTTGGTTTGGTCATAGCACCTATCCTCGGCGATGTTCATGGAAATGAAGGAGCAACTTCTATTGAAATCGAAGAAGAGAAGAAAATTGAAATCTCAACGGAAAGCTCCATCGACGATCCAGCCATTGAGGCAGCTGAGTATTTCAACTAGCAGCTTTGAAAAGTTTTAGAAAGGAAAGGCCCTGGTTCGATGAACCGGGGTTTTTTTATGCCTTATCTCCTTGGAATAAACCATGAATCTCAGCGTCGATCATGCTGATGATTTTCCCAAGATCTTCATTGTCATTTTTGAAGTTGTTCTCGTTCACATCGATGATGAGCAAGTTCCCTTTGTTATAGGTCGAAATCCAAGCTTCATAACGCTCATTCAATCGCTTGAGGTAATCTAAGCGGATTGCTTCTTCGTACTCTCTTCCTCGCTGCTGAATCTGACTAACCAATGTTGGAACAGATGCACGCAAATAGATTAGAATGTCTGGTGGAGCAATGAAACTCTCGATGAGGTTGAACAATGAGAAGTAGTTCTCAAAATCGCGAGTTGTCATCAAACCCATCGAGTGTAAGTTCGGGGCAAAGATGAAGGCATCTTCATAAATGGTACGATCTTGAACTACATCCTTGCCACTTTCACGAATCTCAAGGATCTGACTGAATCGAGAATTCAAGAAGTAAACCTGAAGGTTGAACGACCAGCGCTGCATATCGTTGTAGAAGTCATTCAAATATGGATTGTCGTCCACATCTTCAAAATGAGCATCCCACTTGTAGTGCTTTGAAAGTAAAGCTGTGAGTGTAGTTTTTCCTGATCCGATATTTCCTGCGATGGCTACGTGCATTCTTCCTCTTAATTTGGTGAACTAAAATAGTAATTGTCGAAGAGGCCTAGGCCCCTACGAGGAACTAATTTGGAAAGGGAGTACTAATTATTTTCAACACACCCCCTTTTACGATGAAGGCTTTGTTTTCGCGCATTCTGAATTGTTGAATTCCGTCTAGTTCTAATTTCAAATCTTCCAACTCTGGTCGATTGAGTTGAGATCGAAACAAGCTCCCCTGCTTGAGATAAAAAAGATATCCCGATTCTATTTGAAAATCTGAAATGCCCGAAATTGGAATTCTCTTGTAAAATGCCCCAAAGATGTCGAACACGTAAATCCCGTCTTCAGAGTCAGCCACATAAAGCCACTTCCCCACTTCTTGCATTTTAACAGGATCCAACGACTTTCCCAAGACCTGCGTGAGATTACCCGTTTCAATGTTCACCTCTAAATTCTGATTGAGCCTAAACATTCCTAAATAGACTTTGTCATAAACCCACAGCCCATTGTTGTAGGAGGCGCAAACAACCGACGACTGCTCCAAGCCTTTTTCTTGAAGGTAAAGATCGTCTGAACGAGGACCAAGCTTGTTGTCTAAAAAAGTAACAACTGAATTCCCTGGATAATGCACCAGTATCTTGTGCGGGTTTGAGGCATCAATGCCATCGAGGTACCCCAAACTTTTATTGCTGTATTGATTTAATGTGTCGCCCGCTTCATTCAGTTGAGTCACCTGCTCATTGAGGCCGACATAGATGTAGCCCAAATTGTCCATTTCAAAAATCGCCCTTTTATCAATCGACACCGAATTCTGCCCAAATGAGCTGTAAGCTAGGCAAGCGATAAGAAAAACAACAATTTGATATTTGAGGCAGTAAAGGTTTGGCATATCAGGATGTCATGAGGGCCATAACACTTTCCAAGTGCTCCCTTGTATTCGACAAGCGTGGCACTTTATTTTGCCCTCCAACCCTATTCCGAGCTTTCAACCAACGGAGAAAGATGTCTTTTGGTGCTTTGTGGACGATCGGAAGGTTCATGTTCATATCGTGATAACGCTTAGCCTCATAATCCGAATTCACTGACTTCAATGCATTGTCGAGCAGTTCCACAAAGTACTCCATATTCTCTGGTTCCCGATTGAATTCTATAATCCATTCGTGTCCCTGACTTTCGCCTTTAAAATATGGAGCTGCCGTATAATCCCTAACCTCTGCTCCTGTTTTCTCACAGGCAATGCGCAAACCTTCGTCAGCGTTGTCTGCGATCAATTCTTCTCCAAAGGCATTTATGTAGAATTTGGTTCTACCACTTACGCGAATGCGGTATGGCGCCAAGTTGGTGAACTGAATGGTGTCTCCCAGCATATATCTCCACAAGCCAGCATTCGTTGAAATAACCAATGCATAATTCACACCGAGCTCTACCTCATCTAGTCGAAAGGTGTTTGGGTATTTCTTTCCAAGTTCCGTCATCGGCATGAACTCATAGTACATACCATAATCCAGCATAAGGAGCATGTCGTTCTCGTCCTTGCTGAAGTCGTCTTGAATTCCAAAGAAACCTTCCGATGCATTGTATGTTTCCAAGAAGGTTACAGAGTCGGAAGGAAACAACTCCTCATATTGCTTTTTGTAGGGTTTGAAGCTAACTCCTCCATGAGCATAGAGTTCAAAGTTTGGCCAAACTTCGAGCATATTGTCTTTACCCGTTATTTCAAGAATCCGCTTTAAAAGAACAAGGTTCCAAGAGGGCACGCCAGAGATGTTCGTCACATTTTCTTTGGCCCCAGCCTGAGCCATCAATTCAATTTTATCTTCCCATTCGGGCATTAGAGCTACCGATTTCGCAGGAGTTCTCATGTATTCAACCCAATAGGGTAAATTGTCGATGATGATGGACGAAAGGTCGCCATAGTAAGATTTCGATCGCTGGCTGAAGGTGTTGAGATTTGTACTTCCTCCAATGACTAAACCTTTTCCTGAAAAGAGTTTTGAATCTGGCTTTTCATTGTAATATATCGAGAGTAGGTCCTTCCCTCCTTTATAATGACAATCCTCTAATGATTCCTTACTTACTGGGATGAACTTACTCTTGTCGGTAGTAGTTCCAGAACTTTTTGCAAACCATCTGATACTGCCTGGCCAAAGAATATTCTTTTCTCCATGTTTGATTCGAACGATGTAACCCTTCAAGGATTCATAATCTTGAATGGGAACTCTGCGCATAAATTGATCGTGGGTTTTAAGATCACTGAAGCGGTACTTTTTACCAAACTCAGTTCCCTTCGCTTGATCGAGAAGTTTTCGTAGCCAATCGTTTTGAACTTCAGAAGGATACTTCTTGAAGAGTTCAATTTGGTGAATCCTTTTTTTGATCACCCAAGAAACGATTGAATTTAAAATCTCCATTTACCCTTGATGCTAGAACGCAAATATTGCGAAAGAATCCAATAAAAAAGCCTTTCCCCAAGTTCTTGGGAAAAGGCTTTTAAAAACCGTTTTAACTGCTCCGACTATTTAATGATCATCTCGTAGGGCAATCGCATCTGAATGCCTTGAATTTCACGAAGAGATTTAATCTTCTCAACGTACACGAAGTCATCGCCAAACATTTTTGTTCCAAAATAAGCATGAGCCTGAGCGTTGAATCCTTCCATAAGTGCTTGGAATGGATCTTTGTCTTTCGGGAAAACACGCAGCTTATAATTGTCGAGGGAAGCCAACTTGGCCGCTGCAGAAATCGCATCGTCCAAGCCACCCAAGCTATCTACTAAGTTGCGTTCAAGAGCATCACGTCCAATCCATACTCTTCCACGAGCAAATGAATCCACAAGGGCTGCCTCAATGCCGCGACCTTCTGACACCTTACTAATGAAGGTATCGTAAACGCGAGTAATGGATTCATTTATTATGTCCGATTCGTTTTCTCTTGCAGGTCGCATCACGCTTAAAAAGTCCGACTGTTCGTTCGTGCGAACCACGTCGAAGTTGATGCCTACTTTTTCTGTCATCAACTCCTGCATGTTTGGAATGATCCCTATAACGCCAATAGAACCCGTGATGGTGTTCTCATCAGCGAAAATCATGTCGGCTCCACAACTGATGTAATAACCACCAGAGGCAGCCACGTCACCCATACTCACGACGAAAGGTTTAGTTTCTTTTGCTTTCTGAGCAGCACGCCACATAACGTCGGAAGCAAGTGCACTTCCTCCACCAGAATTGACTCGCATTACGATGGCCTTAACCGTAGTGTCTTTTTCAGCTGCTTCAATCGCTTTCACGATGCTTGCAGAACCCATTTGACCTTGCTCGCCGGATCCACTTACAATGTTTCCACTGGCGTAGATCACTCCGATTTTATTCTTGATTTTATATGGTTTCTCTTCACCTTCAACCTCCACACGAGGAACCTTAGAGTACTTCGCCAGGCTCACCATATTCAAGTCATCCTTTTTCTCTACTTCTACTGCAGCCATTAAAAGCTCCATTACTTCATCGCGGAAACTGAGTTTGTCGACTAAGCCATATTTGACCGCGTCTTGCGGCTCACGAATCAAAATACTATCTGCAAATGCTTCAAGTTGATCAACTGAAATGTTTCGACTATTTGAAACTGTGGTAAGCCAGTCCTCCCAAACCACATCCAAAAGCCGTTGCATCTGCTCACGGTTCTCCGGGCTCATCTTATCGTACATCAAAGCCTCTGCTGCACTTTTGTACTTGTTATCAGGACCACGGAAAACTTGGGCTTCAACGCCAACTTTGTTCAGCATGTTTTTCAACATCGCCATTTCCATGTACAATCCTTTAAGGTCCATTTCCCCTTCTGGATAGAGATGAACTTCATCAGCCGCACTGGCCAAGTAATAACCAAACTGCGAATAGCCTTCGGAATAAGCGTAAATGAACTTTCCCGATTCCTTGAAAGCATCAATTGCTTTGCGCACCTCCATAATGGTGGCCATACCGGCGTTCAATCCGCTGATGTCTAAAAATATCCCTTTTATTTTTGGATCTACAGAAGCATTGTCAAGACTGCTCAAAACATCATCCAGCCCGATTTGCGATTTCATGTCGAAGCTTTGAAAGTCAAAATTTTCAAACGGATTATCGACTGCATGATCAACAATCTCTTTTGCAAGCCTTATTTGCAAAATGCTGTTTTCTTTGATCTCTGGTTTGTCATCGGAAAGTGAGCCAATAGCCGAGACTATGACCATTATAAATAGGCCCATAAAAATGAGCGCTGCAAAAACACCTAAGAAAGAGGCGAAAAAGCTTTTTAAGAATCCTTTCATGTTCAGTAGTATTAATTTGTAGTCAAATGTACGGGCTCACTTATGCACTTCGAAGCATTCTACACTAATGGAATTGTCCCTTGATAAATGGAGCAAAATCGAACTTCAAATTCAATCTACCTAGGCATAGGCGGTAACAAGTCGGGAACAGCGGACGCGATTCGGCGATGCATAGACTCCCTTAACCCGGAGTTTCAGGTTGAATTAGTTTCCAAATGGTATTCTTCTAAAGCTTGGGGGAATACAGACCAAAACGATTTTATAAATCTTGTGGTTAAAGGCAGCAGTGAACTGTCTCCAATAGATCTCATGGCTCACCTATTAAATATGGAAAGTCATTTAGGCCGCGACCGCCTAAAATCGGAAAAATGGGGGCCGCGTTTGATTGACCTCGACATATTATTTTGGGAGGGCCTTCGCTCCACTCAAACAGAAATACGCCTTCCACACCCCCATTTGCTCGAAAGGTCATTCGCTCTCATTCCATTGCTTGAAGTTGGTCCTCATTTATTACAAGACGAATACTTTAGTTCATTAACATCGCAAAAGCTTTCGACTTTAAGAATAAAACTGAATGAAATCGCCCTTTGAATTCCATCCTTATGTTGCCATTGAGGGCAATATCGGTTCTGGGAAGACAACGCTAGCAAATATGCTTAGTCAGCGTTTTGATCAGGAATTGATTTTGGAGGAATTTGAGGAGAACCCCTATTTGGCACGCTTCTATAAGGACCGAGATCGATATGCTTTTCAGTTGGAGTTGAATTTTTTGGCGGATCGGTTCCGGCAATTTAAACATCGAATTCCAGGTCCTTCTCTATTCACCGAAAGTATGATCAGCGACTACACCATAGACAAATGTCTAATCTTCGCTCAACTGAATCTTCGACGAGAAGAGTATACAATGTACCGAAAGATTCATAGGATCCTTACTAAAGGCCTACCTCGCCCTGAGCTCACGATCTACCTCTATGCTCGTCCTGAAAGGCTTCTGTCCAATATCCAAAAGAGAGGTCGCTCATTTGAAACTGACATCAAAGAAGACTATCTGGAGGGCTTAAATCATGCATACCTCAAGTTTTTTCGTGAACACCCAGAACAAACTGTCCTCATTTTGGAACTTGGGGAGCACGATTTCGTTGAAAATGTTGAAACATTTGACAAAATTGTCTCGATTTGTTCAAAAAAGTTTAAAAAAGGCCTTCATCAAATCAGCCTCTAACCCGAGATTTTATCAGGGTTTCGGAGGCTCCTAAAACTTTCTAATTCAAAAAGTATTCGTTATTATTGCAACCGATATTTAGTTAAAGCATTATTTAGCGTTTAAAGAAAACAACACACAGATGAAAAAAATAACCGCAGTAGTTGCCCTAGCCATTCTTATAGCAAGCTGTAACCCACTCAGCAAAATGGCGAAGTATGCGGATTCCGTAAAATACGACGTCACTCCAAATCCGCTGGAAATGCACGGTGATAGTATAGCCGTTAGCATGAGCGGTAAATTTCCGCCAAACTATTTCCACAAACTAGCCAGCATAGCAGCTACTCCAAGCATGAGAAATGCCAGTGGTGAAGTCGTTAAAAGCTTCGAGCCAATCAAATTGATTGGAATCGATGTTGAAGGTGATGGTCAGAAGATTGACTTCACTAAAGGTGGAACCTTCAGCTATGAAGATGTTTTGGCCTATGACCCAAAAATGGAAAATGTCAAATTGACTTTGGATGTTTCCGCTGGGTATAAAACCAAATCAAAGGATTTTGGAAACGTCGACTTAGGAGATGGTACGATCATCACACCATTGATGGTTCGTTCTGATGAGAAGCCAATCATGGGTCCAGACAAATTCAACAGAATTACGCCGAAGAACATTGACGGTCAAATCAACTACCTCATTCAATCTGCTGCAGTTCGCGGATCAGAACTAAACGACGAGGATATGAAAGCTGTAAAAAGCTTCATCGCCACTGGAGTTGAAGAAGGTCTAGTTTGGAAAGGGATGTCAGTAAGTGCTTACGCTTCACCAGATGGTGAGATGGACAAAAACGCAAACCTTGCCAACGACAGAGCCAACACAGCTGCCAAGTCGGTTCAAGGGATGTTGCGATCTAAAAAAATCGACGCTGCTAAATCTGACGATTTCTTCAAGAAAGAAGGAAAAGGTGAAGACTGGGCTGGCTTTGAAAAAGCAGTTATGGCCAGCGATTTTCCAGACAAAGACATCGTAGTGCGAGTTTTGAAAATGCAATCTGACCTTGAGGTTAGAGAGAAGGAAATAAAGAACATGGCTGCTACTTACAAGTTTTTAGCTGAGGAAATCCTTCCACAACAAAGACGTGCAACTTTCACCTTAATGGCAGAGAAAGTGGGGAAATCTGATGAAGAAATTTCTCAATTAGCCAAATCAGATCCTAGTCAACTGAACGTAGAAGAAATGCTTTATGCCGCTACTCTTACTGATGACATGGCTGCTAAGTTGAAGATCTACCAAACAGCTAAAACTCAATTTGCCAAGGATTGGAGAGGTCCAAACAATGCAGGTTACATCCTTATGCTTCAGAATAAAATTTCCGACGCTCAAGCAGAATTTGAAGAAGCTGCAAAAAGAGCCGATAATGGCGTGATCAACAACAACCTGGGAATCATTAGCATAAAATCAGGCAATCGCACGAAAGCCTCAGAATACTACTCTAAAGCAGTTGGTGCTGGACCAGAAGTTGGATACAACATGGGAATCGTCGACATCAAGAATGGAGACTATGAAAGCGCTGTGAAGAACATGGGCAGCAATAAGTCATTCAATGCAGCCTTAGCCCAAATGCTCAAAGGCGACAACACGGGTGCCACAAGCACCATTGAAGCAGGTGATGATAAAGCTAGCGGTGCGGGATACTACCTAAAGGCAATTTTAGGAGCCCGAACTGGAAATAAAGAAATGATGGTCAACAATTTAAAATCAGCCATCGGAAAAGACGCCAAATTCAAAGCGAAAGCTAAGACAGATGTCGAGTTTATAAAATTCATGCAAGACTCTGACTTCATAGGTTTGGTGAACTAAAATTTCTTATTATTGTACCCGAATCTTAATTTACAAACACTAAAATCAGCGTCATGAAAAAGTTTTTATCATTTGCCGCAATCGGTCTTTTCGTTGCAAGCATGTCTTCTTGCACTAAATGTTACGATTGTGAATGGGAATTTCTAGGTACTACTACTTCACTAGAACTTTGTTCTGGTGACGGCGTATCTAACTCTGAGTTGGACGAGGCAATTGCAGCTTACGAAGCTCTTGGTTACGAATGTACTGAGAATTAGACCATTTTAAGATGAAAAAAAGATTTTTATCACTAGCCTTAGCAGGTTGTTTCCTTATGGGATTGGCTTCATGCTCAACTTGCGTTACTTGCGATTGTTTCGGTGACTCAGATGAAATCTGTGAAAGCGACTTCGATAGCAAAGACCAATACAATGCATCCGTAGATTTATTGGAAGCATTGGGTTGCAGCTGCAGCTAGGATATAATCAATACTTTTAAAGTCCGCCTCGGCGGACTTTTTTTTTGCCCATTTTCTACATTATCTTTGACGAAAGGAAACTATGAAAACACCTATCTTTTTAGTCTTAGCGTGCCTCATTACGCTAGCCTCTTGCGACAATTGTTATGTATGCACTGAACCCAATGGGGTTAAGGAACAGGAAATCTGTGAGCGGGGTGGGAAATTCAAGAAATCTGTTGATGAAGCTGAAGTGGTTGGACCTGTGTCGAACTCCTAGATTAATTTTTAATGCGGATTCTTGGTCTAATCATCGTCTCTGCTCTCATGCTTTCGTGTGAACGATGCCATCAATGCTCGTACACCGATGACTTTGGTGACCAGCTTATCAGCGACACATTATGCGGGTCAAAAAAACGACTCACAGACTTCGAATCTGATTTAGAAAGCCAATGGGCTGCCTTTGGAAAGGTAAGCTGCGCTCAACTTCCCTAATTTCATTTTAATTCTATTTTTGACCTTAATGAAACTATTTATAAAAGGAATGCTGCTAACTGCAGCTCTTGGAACAGTTCTTTCGTGGACTGCTTGCGAACGTTGTTCTACTTGTGAACGCTACGACACTGCACTCGACTCAACGATGACATCGGAGATTTGCAATGACCGCCCTAAGGTCTACGACGACGAAATCCGCGTCTACGAGAAAAATGGTTGGACTTGCTCAGACGATAACTAGTCTAAGCTCTTTCTAAATATTTCCCAAAGAACCATTCCAGCCGTTACTGAGACATTGAAGCTGTGCTTACTTCCCAATTGAGGGATTTCAATCACAGAATCAGAAAGGTCAATAATGTCTTGATCAACCCCCTCAACTTCGTTACCCAACACTATGACGCATGGCTCATCAGTGAACTCAAATTGTCCTAAACTATGGCTTCTCTCCGCTTGTTCGATGCTAAATATGCGGTAACCCTTTTTCTTGAGTTCCAAAAGCTCGTCTTTTAAACTCTCAACCGACCGCCAGTCTACCGTTTCAGTTGCGCCAAGCGCCGTTTTCATGATCTCGCGTTGAGGAGGCTTCGGACTGAATTCTCCAAGAAGTATTTCCTCAACGAGAAAAGCATCTGAAGTACGGAAAATCGAACCCACGTTGTGAGCACTTCGAATTTTATTTAAAGCCACAACGACTTTACTTTTCTTCGCTTTTTTGAACTCGTGCTGGTCTTTTCGACCAAGTTCTTCGTTTTTCAATTTTCTGTTCATAAAATCTGATAATTCAGGGGGGCTTAAAAGGTCAACTCCAATGCCCAAAGCTAAATTCGTAGCTCTAAGCACCGCAATATTAGGAATTAAGATGTCTACAGAGACGCCCCTCATGAAACAGTACAACAGCATTAAGGTGAAGCACCCTGATGCCCTGCTGTTGTTTCGGGTAGGAGACTTTTACGAAACCTTCGGACAAGATGCCATCCGTGCCGCAGATATTTTAGGAATCACTCTCACCAAACGAAAAAATGGCGCAGCAGCAAGTGTTGAGTTGGCAGGATTCCCGCATCACGCTTTAGACACTTATTTACCAAAGTTGATTCGTGCTGGCCTACGCGTTGCCATTTGTGATCAGCTTGAAGATCCAAAACTCACGAAGAACATTGTAAAACGAGGAATTACAGAGTTGGTTACTCCTGGCTTAGCCTTAAACGACCAAATTCTTGAAGCTCGAGAAAACAATTATTTAGGAGCAATACACTTTGGAAATAAGAGCATAGGACTCTCCTTTCTGGATGTTTCGACAGGTGATTTTTTGATTTCAGAAGGCAGTCTGCTCGAAGCTCAAAAGTTGATTTCTAGCCTTTCTCCAAAAGAAATTCTTGTCCTCCGGTCTCGCGCTGATCAATTCGAGCGCGAGTTCCAACCAAACGCGTCCGTCTTCCGTTTAGAAGATTGGGTATTTCAAGAAGACTTCGCTTACGAAGCGCTCAAAGAACAGTTCAAGTCGAACTCACTTAAGGGATTTGGCATTGAAAACCTCAAACTAGGACAAGTTGCAGCCGGCAGCATTCTTCACTATCTCAAGGAAACTCGACACACAGATTTAGACCATCTAAAGTCCATTGCTCGTGTGGAGCACGACCGATTTCTTTGGCTCGATCAGTTTACCATTCGAAATCTCGAATTATTTCACGCCACCAGCCCCAATGGAACAAGTCTATTGAAGGTACTTGATCATACCAAAACCCCCATGGGTTCAAGAATGCTTAAAAAGTGGATGGCTTTCCCCCTCAAGACCGCAGAAGAAATAAAGAACCGCCTCTCAGCTACCGAAGCCCTTTTGAAAAAAGACGACCTCAGGCAAACGATTTCTGAGCTGTTGCAGAACATGGGCGACTTGGAAAGGATCGCTTCAAAAATTTCCTTTCGTAGAATTCGGCCAAAAGAATTCCAATCTCTAATGTTCAGCCTCGAGGCTCTGGCTGAACTAAAGAAGATGGCGAAATCAGTTCCCAAGGCAATAAAAGTCCGCTTGGAACAAATCGATTCATGCGAAGATTTGGCTGCTAAACTGTTCAATTCGCTCGCTGATGACTTACCTGTACTTCTACAAAAGGGAGGCGTTTTTAAAGAAGGTTTCTCGAAGGAATTGGATGAATTGAGGTCCATCTCTAAATCCGGTAAAAATCATCTTCTTAAAATCCAAGAAAGAGAAGTTGCCCGCACAGAAATCCCCTCGCTAAAAATCGGCTTCAACAATGTCTTTGGTTATTATCTAGAGGTAACGAACCGTCATAAAGACAAAGTTCCAAAGGACTGGGATCGCAGGCAAACTTTGGTGAACTCAGAACGGTACATCACACCAGAATTGAAAGAATTCGAAGAGAAAATTCTTGGCGCAGAAGATAAGATTCAAAGTCTTGAAGCTAAACTCTACGAAGAGCTCCTCACCTTCTGCCAAAAGTACCTGGGCAACCTTCAACGAAGTGCCCTAATCATAGCAGAACTTGATTGCCTGCTCAATTTCGCTGAAATAGCCCAGAAAAACGAATACGTAAAACCACAGATCAAAGAGGGAGGAGAACTCGAAATAAGCGCTGGTCGACATCCCGTCATCGAACGATGCCTGCCAGAGGGCGAAGACTACATCCCCAATGACCTCTTTCTCGATCGCAAAAAGCAACAAATTCTAATGATTACCGGACCGAATATGTCGGGTAAAAGTGCCTTGTTAAGACAATCAGCTCTCATTGTACTCATGGCGCAAATTGGTTCGTTTGTTCCTGCCCAAAGCGCAACAATAGGTGTTGTCGACAGAATTTTCACTAGAGTTGGTGCCTCCGACAATCTCTCCCAGGGGGAATCCACTTTCATGGTCGAAATGAACGAAACGGCCAGCATTCTTAACAATCTGTCTGAAAACTCCCTCATCCTCTTGGATGAAATCGGTCGCGGCACTTCTACCTACGATGGAATTTCTATCGCGTGGTCGATCGCCGAGTATCTTCATCAAAGTGCAGAAAAACCCAAATGCCTCTTCGCCACGCATTATCATGAACTAAACGACATGAGTGCTCAATTCGAACGCATTAAAAATTTCCACGTTTCGATCAAAGAAGTGGGTGGCGAAATTCTATTCATGCGCACACTGCTCGAAGGTGGTAGCGAGCACAGTTTTGGAATTCACGTTGCCAAATTGGCGGGCATGCCCAATAAAATTCTTCGGAGGGCAGACCAATTGCTCGCTGAATTGGAAAAGAACCACCAGAAAAATGGAACTGAAGCTCTCGGCCCGCCTTCAGATGAGATGCAACTGAGTTTCTTTCAGCTCGATGATCCTACTTTGGCTCAGATCAAAGACGAGCTTTTAAAAACAGACATCGACCGGCTCACCCCCGTGGAGGCTCTTTTAAAGCTAAATGAAATAAAGAAAATGGTTGGTGAATCTTAGGCTTTTCTCTGAAAAGAAAATGATTACTTTTGGCCTCCCATTGCGAGAATAGCTCAGCTGGTAGAGCACGACCTTGCCAAGGTCGGGGTCGCGGGTTCGAGTCCCGTTTCTCGCTCAAAATCCTCCAAAGACAATGCGGAGGATTTTTTTTGCTCTTTGAGCTGCCCAGGTGGTGGAATTGGTAGACACGAGGGACTTAAAATCCCTTGGACAGTAATGTCCGTGCGGGTTCGATTCCCGCCCTGGGTACATTGAAACCCCTATAAGCTTAATGTTTATGGGGGTTTTGTTTTTTTAGGTGACGGGTGAGTGACAATTTCATCAAAAAAGAAACAAAGATGACTAGGAGCTACTTGGAGATTCATTTAGTTCTAGGCCTCTGGATTCTTGAGGGCCAGGCCTAGTCAATATTCAAAAAGTGCTCGTTTTGTTCCAGAGCATCTTGAATTTGACCGATGGTCATTTTGCTTCCAATCTATTCGTGGATAATTATTGTTCGATTAACTTCCTAAACAGTTCGATTTTTCGAACCATAAAAGAATAAGCTTATTCCAGGCTACTTAATTGGATTTAATAAGTTTAATAATTTGACTGTCTATATACAAGTAATACATGCTTGGTGGAAATTCTGATAAGTCAATTTGTTTCTTATCACCAGTTAAATATCCTTCCAGTAAAAGCTGCCCCATGGATGAAATAATTTTATACTGACCATCTCCATGCATTTCTATATTAACTATATTCTTCGTTGGATTAGGATAAACTCGAATGACCCTAGGGTCAGTATCATCAACATTTGCCAACGCTCCCAATACTGGATTAACCACGTCTAATAATTCACATTCGAAATCTTTCTCTAACTTAGATACAATTGGCGGGCTTACTAAAAGCGTGTCTGTTAATAGGGGGCAATAACAGTCATTTTTTTCTACATATAACTTAAGCCAAGAAAGAGCTACTTTTCCAATATAACCGCCGCCACCGCTGGGAGTATTAGCAACAGAGTGATTGCCATTTGCAATTTCGAATAGTACTTTGTCAGTTGTATTTGGTGTTTGGTTGTAATGAATATTTGCGTGAAGCAGGGGAGGAGCTGTAGGATCAGCCTCTCCACTAAAAATTAGTAACGGACTTTTGTGGTTGAGCTCAGGATTAAGGAGCCATGGACATAAGGCGACAACACCAGCAATAGTGGTATCAAGTGCAGCGGCCCTTTGTGCGCCACCGCCACCCATAGACCAGCCACTCACGGCCAATTGATTTAGGTTAAGGGCCCCTTCGAGAGGAGATGATACTCTAACATTTTCTTTCTTTATGGTTTCCAAGGCATCTAAAAGAGCTTCAGCACGTGCCTCTGGAAAATCAAAAAGAGAATTCGTGCCTATAATAATGGTTACAATTCCGTGAGAAGCATAGAATGGTCCCCATTCTTTTACACTTGAAGGAAGTGCTGTAAATCCAGGTACGATTGCTATACTTGAGAACGGCGGATTAGAGTTTGTAGGGTAGTAGATAGTTGCTCCTGAATAATCAGGACCATTCCGTATTCCATCTGCTTCGGTGAGCGTGGCTACTTCAAAAGCCCCAGGGTTCGTAAGACTCTCCAAGGTTATGCCATCACATTGGGCAATAACAACATTGGTAAATAGGGGAGAGATAAGAGCGAGTGATATTTCAAGGTATAAATTTTTCATTTTAAAAAAATTTATTAAGTTGATGTTCATTATTATTAAGCAAGTAAAAGGTGTAGCCTTCCCCTTTTTCAGACAGGGTATAAATTTACAAAATCTGTTTTATTCTTCTCGATATCGCTCCTAGGAGCATAGGTGTATGTCGTCAAAAACAACTGAACTTTTTCAGTCAAAAAATAAGCGAGTGGTTGTGCTAATTTAAATGAAATTTATAGTTCTGTTTTTTTTGTTCAATTAAGGTTTGTTTTTGATGCTTTTTCAGAGCTTAGATTAGCAAGGATAGCTGAGTGGAAGTATATGTATTGTTCGTGCCTCAATGCTGGGTTCAGCCGGCACCACAGGAAAACAAACTAAGTCTCTTATTATCAGGGGCTTTTTTTATGCTCTATTCTGAAATAAATTGAACTCCCTCCGAAATTCCGCCGAATTAGCCGGATCTTAAGAAATCTGACGATATCATAGAATGCTAATTTGAAGTGTCTGCACTGTAAATACCCCAATATTTAGGACAGTAAGTTTAAATAATAAATTTACTGTTTATGACACGAAGAAAGTTTACGACCAAGTTCAAGACCCAGGTGGTATTGGATTGTTTAAAGGAGCGCATGAGTGCAGCAGAGCTGGCTCAGAAGTATGAGCTTCAACCTTCCCAAATAAGTGCCTGGAAGAGAGAGTTTTTGGATGGCGCGGAACAAGTTTTTGGTCCAGGGAAAAAATCCGTAAAGAGCGAAGCTGAGTT
>Ga0209632_10000616_pt1 | contig 36786 bp, 36 predicted proteins | sample COG_10_FD_184754 | JGI IMG/M metagenome (GOLD analysis project Ga0209632, IMG submission 184754) | Pelagic Microbial community sample from North Sea - COGITO 998_met_10 (SPAdes) (version 2) | ecosystem: Environmental > Aquatic > Marine > Neritic zone/Coastal water | place: Helgoland, sampling... | reverse complement strand
TGGACGATCCTAATGGAAGAGTTGGTGGATTCAAGTACGGTAACCGATGCAAACGACCAGTTCATTTACAATCACATCAAGGAAAACCCTACAGCTGCTTTTGTTATATCTTCAAAGACAATAGACGGCTCTATGGGCCCGGTAGACGAAACAACTCATATAGTTCATGCTATGAAACGTGTTATGAGCCACCATCCCAACGGCGTAGATGTAGCTAACGCAAAAGCTTGTCCATTTCATGATACATGGTCAAAGACATCGGAAGGTGCGGTTATAGCAAAGGGAACCGCTATCATAGAAGAAGAGGGAAACTGGGGGTTCGGCAGAGGGTACAGACGATGTTCAGGCGAGGTATTGACACTAGAAATGATGAAAAAATGGATACAAGTTATTCATACTGTAGATTATAATTATACTCGTGGTAAACCAGTAGGAACCTTCGGGTTTGGTTATAGGTACGATGCAACCTTCGTGATCTAACGCTGAAAGTGTGCTCTGTCTTTCCCGTAAGTACGGTGCAATGCCTTGTGGTATTTCCGGTTTGCTCGGTACTTGAGTTTGCTCCTGTATGTACGACGGAGTGTGCGGTACTTTTTTACGATCGGTCCATGACCCATAACAACATGTTCCGCGTTTCCGGTAAGTAGAAGTGATAATAAGAATGCTTGATTCATAGTTTGATTCATCTTAATAGTTTAAAATTACGTTTTAGTTTAATTCCAAACTTCTTCAATCTTTTTTCTGTACATTTATGACATTCTACACGGGTTGGTTCAACTAGGTACCGTGGCATAATAGTCTCACATCGGCAGCATGCATTAGGTGGCCCGATGTGGACTATCCTACCGATACATCGGTCCTCTTCATAGAATGTATATTCTTTCATTAGGATATTTATGTAGGGTATTTATATGGCATACCAAATGAATAACATGTGCGAAGAAGCTTTTAACATAGCCTCAACAATACAACTATTGATAGACGACATACCAGAGGGTGAGGATATGCACATACTACAGAATTTACGAACAAAAGTTTATTATTACGCGCCGGAGATATGCCACGAGGTTTGGCAAAATCTGTATTTGATACTTCGTCACAAGTACGATACCGGCGAAGCGTACCAGCATTCAATGTGCGAGACGTACAATAAGGGGTACAACGAATATGTTGAAAAATTTATAAAAGACTCTATATAAGACTTCTTTATATGTACAAATGGGTACGTTGATAGACCAAAATACCTTTTCTAGATTACTACCATCGACGTTTGTGTTCGACTTGGAGTATGTAGGTGTCCCCAATGACCTGTCACGTTGTTATATATGGGAAATTGGAGTCATACACCTTTTAAGTGGTAATAAATTTAGTATCACTATGGATCCCGGTATACGTCCTCTACCCCCGCCTATGAGTCAAGAATTCGCGAATGTTACCGAGTCGTTTCTAAAGAATAAGAACGCTGTTAGTTTTAATTATGGGTGGAATGCATTTCTTCGTTTCATTGCATCAAATTCATCAACAATCCCTTCGTTATTGATATCTCACAATACATTCAAAAGCGACAAACCCATGTTGGAAATCGAAACAAAACGTCGCGGCGTGGAATTGCCATGCCATTGGTATTTTTTAGATTCGCTGTTATTCTGTAGAAAAGCCATACCGAAACAAAGTTCATATACTTTAAACGATCTATATAGGAACATATTAGGGAAACAAATACTTGATAATCATTCTGCATTACCAGATGCAATAGCACTGATGGAACTTCTATATCGTATTGGTATTCGTACAATACACGGCCCGATATACCCGGCACACTGTACTAGCCTACAAGCTGTAAAATGGCTCGGGCCATCATGTGAGCGTTCTTTGTTCGGTCAGAATATACGTAGTTTGGAACAACTAGTGGCCAACATTGTCGCTGGATATTCTATTTATATTATAGAAAATGGCCCGATATTACTAAACCAGTTTATTCGACACTACATAACCGAGATTTGTGGCATCATGGTCGGAAATTCAGAGAGTATCTCCAAATCTATAATAGAAAAGTGGTTACCATTCTCCAAGCAAAAAATACTATAAATACGTTTATAATATAACAAAATGCCAAAGCGATCACGAGACGAATATACCGAAGATCCCTCCAAACGTTTTAAAACATTGGAGTTGTGTCAAAAACGCAAGTACGATGGCGAATATGAACCCAGAAAACGTCAAAAAAATTGGGAAGACTATGTAAATAAACTGAAAGGAGAAAACGACCTGATGAGACAGGCGTGTTTTCAAGCAGGCGAGACTATAGGAACATTACAGCAGAGAGTGAGTCAATTGGAGATGTTGTTGAATATACAACGTAGTCAGATGGAGAGATTTAGAATCAACAACGACGTTTCTGTATACTAATCTACAAAATATCCCATTATCCATTCGACAAACATGAAAATGTTAAACGCGGAAAGGGTTATAAATATACCTATTAATATTAATAACCATTCCATTTCATATATTATGAATTATTTAAATACTCTTGAAACACATGGGTGGGTTACTATTCCAATGTACGAAAAGGTCCATGAAAAACGAGACGAATTTGTTGAGACCATATGCAATATGCCGGAATACAGCAACCCCAAACAAATGTACGATGACAATAAACCATTTGTATTGAATGCATTTTCTGCTCTAGGAAACCCTTCTTCTTTCCATAACACTGTAGTCAGAGACATACGCTACGAGTGTCATCAAATTGCTAAAAAGCATATATTCGACCCACTGTTAAAGAGAGACCGGACATTGTATTTGGAACAAATCATTGACCGCATGTTATATCGACCAAAACGTGTAAAGGTAAAGGGTCAATTAAAGCATAGATCCGAATCAAAATATGCGAAACCAGATGATATAGTATTCAGTGGATGGGTGAATTTAGACGACTATGAGCATGAATTCCGCGCCTGTCCGGGTTCGCACATGGACCACGATGTTAAAAACAAGTGCAATGGGTTCGAATCGGTAAAAAAGGGCAATCATTCGATACAATATTTGAAAATCCCGCCCGGTCATATGCTATTGTTTTACGAACGAATGGTTACCGAAATGGCCAACTCCATCAGCAACTACAAAGTACATCGTTTGTATGTATCGTTTCGTTTGACCAAAGACAGAGAAGCTTTACATGAAAACGGTTCGGATGGAATTCTCCAAGATTTAATAAACATGAACACTATAACCCTCCGAACGGGTGTTCCGGCATGGATATGGGCAGGGAATCACTGGACCTTCCCTCAGGGAAGAGTACGAATCGAATCTATATCAAAGGATGTAAACCCCAGCATTCATGTAAACCTCACACTAAAAAGTACAGGTCGTATATACAAAAATGTTGTCCCACGAACTTTACAGTCTCTAAAACAATACAATATGTGTCAGTATAGACCGTATAGCATTAAAGAAATAGCGATGCACATACCACATAGAGTATGGTAAAAAAAAGTATTAATAGTGGTTCATAATATATAAAATGTTATTGCTCTACTTACACATCGCCGCCGCCATTCTTCACATGGTCTCATGTGTTCTATCGATTGTGGTTCATACGGATAGTATTAAAACAGACATTACTATACCACATCACATGTACCAAACTAATCCCGTTGACACGACAACTACTCATGAAGTCATTTTAGAACAAAGTGCACTTGTTTGGATAAGCGGAAATGAAGCTATCACCATGTTTTCTCATTTGATAGCAGTGTTTTACCTCTGGAATAACGAGAAAATGCGCAAATACGAACCTGTTCGTCGTACGGTTGAATATGCATTTACCGCTGGAATTCTTCAAGTGGCTTTGGTCATGGGAACTGGTTCCATTCCGTTAAGTGATATCTTTTTCGTCCTACTCGTAAATGGGGTGATGCAACTGATGGGATATGTTTTGGATACACAAAAAGAAGAGAGTATGCCGCTTTTGGTGGGCGCATTTGTTCTGCTGGCGGCACAGATTCAGTTCGTCATTACGAATGCTTTACTGTTGGAAGGTATTGAAACTGGTTACTTTGTAGTGATGGGCGTACTATATGCATTCTTTTACATCGGATTTGGGCTGATCAAGGTGTTTCGACCGGTATACCAAGACGAAATTTATATTTTGATGTCGGTCACTTCAAAGCTATCACTATCATGGATTCTTATTGGAAACATGTTCGAAGGGTTCAGAGAGCTAGACGAGAATACCGACCCAGACTTTACGGATTTGGACTGGAGAGCAATTCAATGGGCAATTGTGGCGTTTTCGGCAATTGGACTCGCTGTCGGTATTCCTTTGATAAATGCCACAAAACCGTATAAAGACACAGAAGATGAATTTAACAGAAAACAGGCGGATTTGAACGTGTTATCGCGAAGAATGGGTGAATTTAAAGATTTAAGATATTAAATATACATATTAAGTGGTTCTGGTTCATCGACGAAATAGTCTTCCATCGCTTTCTGTACATGTGAGACGCTTAAATGTCGCGTCTGACGTTTTTTCATCCAATTGTCTTTGGAATAGCTGAGCTTCGACTGGAAACATATATTTTCCGTGTCACCCCCCGCATTTTTAAACTTTTTGTGATGCGTACGAAATAGTTCTTCCGCCTTTTTATCTACAGTCCAGTCACATATTTTCAACTGTCTTACAAATATTTGAAACAGTTGAGAGTATGTGTAGGGTTTTATGGCGAAATTCCAACCAAACCTTCGTTTTAAGCCCGGATTTGCATTGAAAAAATTTGAATTTATTTGATCTTCATAGCCTGCTATGATTATAATTGTATTTGATTTTTCTTCGCCCATAAATGCACACAGTTGGTCCAATGCTTCTTTTCCATATTCATCCTTCTCTCCAGTCATCAGAGAGTATGCTTCGTCGATAAAGATCACTGATCCGGCGTATTTGTTCAATATTTTACGTGTTTTATTACAAGATTGGCCCATATAGCTCCCAACGAAATCACTGCGATGAAGAATGGTAAATGGCATATCATCGTCGAAAATATTCAACGATATCCATATTTTGTGTAACATTTCCGCCACTGTAGTCTTTCCAGTCCCGGGTGGTCCTACCAGAGAGGTATTCAAGAAATGGCTGTCTAATTTACCTCCAGTTGTGATTATAAACTGAATTTGAGAAACAATAGACTGTTTTAGTTCTTCCATACCTACTAAACTATCTAAGGTTTTCAAATGTTTATGTAGTTCTTTGAACCGTTTGTTTCTCCTAGTAAATCGTATCATGTCTGTCATACATGTATCTTCTCGTTTTCTTTTTTTACGTTGCATTTAAAACCATAGAAAGGGTATTTATAGTATGAAACTATTTAGAATAGTGTGGCCATTATAAATATAAACTATTAAGCTTAGAACAGGTTTTACTAAGAAAATACAACCAGAAGGTTATTTAGTATATGATACTTTTACTAAACGAATCATCCGCCAGCGGATAGACTTTTTTTATCGTACTCGGCTTGATTTAATTCTAGCCATCGGTTGATGCTCAGTGCACGTACCCATAATATGAGCCATGTTGCAATGAAATAGCATAGACTTTCTGTGTGCCATGTAAGTAGTAGAAAAAGTCCCCATTCAATTATTTCGAAAAAATAATTCGGACTTGTGATATCCAACCAAAACAACAATGGAAATTCTCGTTCGAGACTTCTATGGGTTACATACAGCGATTCAATTTCTACAACATCGTGACAGCGCATCCAGTTAACGCGAATGTCGAAATACACATTCAATAACAACGCACATGAAGCCCCAACCAAAAGAGGTAGATCTACCCACATGAAAAAGGAACCGGTTAAATTAGTGCACATAAAACCAAGGGTATAGCCCGCCAATCCATTATATGCCATAAACAACACTAGAAGAAGGATTGAGCACTCCTTTTCATCGGTGTGGTATATAAACCCGGTGACAACTGGTACAACAAATGCACGAAATACAAAATGTACAAACAAGAATATGAGTGCGATTCGTCCAAAATTTGAAACATTTGGCGCGTGAATCAACAGGCATACTATAGCGGGAAGATTTGCGACCCCAATAAACCACCGGTTTGGAATATTTGGTAGATTAAATTGGTTTGAATCTACTGAAAAGCGTCCATATGGTATGGGAGTGTACCAACTAATCAAAAATACAGCGAGTGCTACCCCAAGTAGAATATACTCTAACATTTTAAAGATGGGATTATAGATATATACTTTTAATTATCTAAACTCTGTCTTTGACTCATTATAAGCTTCCATCGACTTTTGAATATTTGGTATTGTAAAGGTTTGATCAATATATATGCCCATAATTACACCGCATAAAAACCAGAACATTTTATGAATCACAGTCTTTATTTATACTAAATCTTCAGTAAATCACGCAAAGAGTTTACAGCTTGTCTATTACTCAAACTACGCCTATCATAACATACCATCGTGTGACCGAAATGGTTTATATGTAAAACGAAACAACCTGATTTGTACACGCATCTGATATTGTCTATTGAATACGGTTCGTATTTAAACCTTAGTCGGATCATCGTTGGATTTTCTATCTGACGGTTTAAACTCGCATGTAGTCTGACAAGTTCTATCACATACAGATACCTGCCCACTATTTTCCACAAATCCAACGGCAGGTCCATCAAATGATACCGGAGAACTTGTTATACTACCAGATAATAAAATGCATAGACTATTTAAATTGTCATTTAATTCACGCAATTCCTCTAGAATAGTATAGGTGTTTATTGTTATTTCTTCTATACTCATCGTTTTAAATGGACTTTCCTAATATACCTCGAAAACGCTGTACATCTTTGGTTATTTTTACAGTGAAATCTTTTCCATAAATCCATTTTCTTACTTCAAATATAGTATACCCTACCGTGTATGTCCAATATATACTTTCTGACGTCAAATCAAAATACCATGAAGTAGAGTGAACACCCCGTGGTCCTCCTTTTGTATCCAGATCTCTTGTTACGATCCGATTGTTAACTTTAAAATACACCATTCGAAACGAAGGTTTAACTTTGTACAAATTGTACTTGGGATGATAAAGATACGGACGACTGTCGGAATGCTGAGTGGGTTCTAGATAAAATGGACGCATATGTCGTATTTGTTTGAAGCGCCATCTTTTCTGTATAATTCTAACCGAACGATCCATTCGTTTCGCACGGTAACTAATATATGCCTTACTTATGTACATTTTATCGGGATGACACGTGTTTTCCTTCAAGTAATTGTTGACCATTGCACGCACCATTGCTTTTTTACCGAGACCAGAGAACTTTTTGTTCAACATTCTACAACACCATGATGGGTTACCCGTCGAACTGTAGCGGACCAATCTATTCAAACCATTCGGTTGTCGGTGAAAATCGTTACTGTGTATAATATTGCGTGCCTCTTCTACGCATTCAACATACATTTTTTCGTTCGCAAGACCATTTAAATTGCACCGAATGGTTTTACTTGTATTCATTTAAACCTACATTTTGGTATTTATATAGGTATATGCGGTTGTAAAAATATTAATATGGGTCCACATCGGGCCATTTTTTTCGAATTGATATGATTTGGAAATCATGTACAATAAACGGAAAACAAAAGAAAAGTTATATAATAAGTATAAATATCAAAATTCGTGCACAACAGTATGAATTTGGAACGATGTCCATCACCAGCAACCGTCGCTTCCCATTTAATATCTATTATTAAAACACCGAGTAATAATCACGAATGTTCGTACAATACTTGTAATATAGAAAATATTACGGTGGAAATACACCAAAACGATGGCAAATATTGCATCTGTTGTAAATATCTGAAGCCTCCTTCATGGGTTGGAAGCGATACCTTGGTGAAAAAAATATACAATATATATCTTTGTAAGTCTTCTAAAAAGATACACTGTTGTCATATAAATTGCGATGGTGGGAGAATAACAAACGAAGACAACTGTCAAGTGTGCGTTATATCCGGTGTCCAATACGAATCCGAAACCGTCCGGTCATGGCATGTATCTTCTAGATGTATTCCCACTGTGATACAGGACAAACGAGACCCACACATGTTCAGCAGAGACGAAGAAGGTCGTGTCAAACATTCTGGTATACACAATATACGTATTACACATTGTGTAATGGTATGCAATGATTTTTTACATCGTTTACTTTTTTCCAGAAAACGTATGAAATCGGAGTTGCATAAATACAACGAGTTGAAGAAAGATTCGGAAAAAGTCGTTAACAAATACAGGCGTTATTGCGACAGAAACCAACGACCAAAGGTCTATATCACCTCGTTGACCTTGTACATGCATCAAATGAAAAAGCGCCCGATGTTTACACACCTAATCGTAAAATCAAAGCAAGAACAAGAGCGTCTCATCAATGAATTCACAAAGGAGTTAATATCGTATTGGAAAATGTTTTGTAGAAAAACGGCCTCTCAGAATTCAACATTTTCGTTCAAAATATTTGTTCCAGCATGTCTTTATATCATGCGCAACGGCCTGTTTATGTCTGGTGTTTTCATTATCAAAAAATCAAGATATTTGGAATCTGCATTACCAGAAGCAAATGGGTTGCATTTGTATAATGTAAGCAAACCCACACTTACCAATGGCCAAAAACACATCACAAAAGCAATACGAGATGTCGTGGAAAACAATAAAATTACACCACAGGCATTGCGCGACTACTGTGACACGGAGTACAATAAAATCACTATATAAGTTATTTAATCATACATAAAATGCCACTTGGTAAGGGAATACCAAATTTGGGAAATACATGTTACATTAATAGCATTCTTCAATGTCTTCGGTATACAAAAAACTTAGTGTATCTCTTGAAACCACACAACACCGCATCCGACAGTGTACTGGTTCAATCGTGTATCGAGCTTTTGTATGCCGATGCACCGATTCAATACCTCTATTCACTGGTAAAGGAATTGGGGAAAACGCGCGAATTTAAAGTTATGCGGCAATGCGATGCGCATGAATTGTTTCTGTATTTGATCGATACTATTTTCACGGAAATTAAATTTAAAAATCCATTCGAGGGGTCGATGGAATCCACCATTACTTGTACCGCATGTCAACATAAATCCGTGACAACATACCCATACATCACCGTGTCGGTTCAAATACCTACAACTGGTGTACATCGTGTAGAAGACTTATTAGAAGACTTCTCCGCGGAAGAAGAAATGGATGGAATAGAATGCGAACACTGCCAAAAAAAACAACGCTCGTTGAAAAAACTAGAGATTAAACCAGCACAAGCGGTTGTTATTCACTTGAAACGATTCCAAGGTAACATGAAAATACATTCGCCTGTATCTTTTAGTGAAGAGATAGAAATCGCCGGAGTTCCATACTACTTATACGCCACATGCAACCATTCGGGCGATACGTATGGCGGTCATTACACAGCGGCGTGTATGAAATTGGATGGTTCTTGGCACGTATGCAACGATCAGAATATGGATGAATTGAGCAGTGTGCCCAAAGAGAGCGACCGTCCATACATGTTCTTTTACAGTAGAAAAAATTAATGGTAGTAAGGTATATATATCTTTTTTGTATACCCATATGCGTGAAATTTATTATCTGGCGGTGAGTATACTAATTACAATATGGCTATGTGTCTTGGCAGTATGGTATGTATGGGTTTCTCAAACCGATGGTAAACTAGTAGATTCCGGTTTCGCTCTGATTCCGGACTTGTCCGATTCAGAATTCGTTTACATGCCTAATGTTGGTCTTGGCATTTTGTTCGTTTGTTTCTTGTGGGTTTCTGAAAATTATGGCGTCCTAGGCCAACTAGCTGTTCTTCAGTGTGCATTTTCTATACTTCGTACCGTTACAGTCTCCGCTACCTTACTACCGAACATAAAAGTATACGATTTTTGCAAAGAGAAACCGGACAGTCTTTGGCAAACCGTAGAATTTATCATGGTACACGGCACCTGTTCCGACTATATGTTTAGTGGTCACACCGTCACCGCTATGTTATTGTACTTATTCGTAAATAAGTATAGAAAATCATACTGGACCGAGTTGATAGCGGGCCTTGTATTAGGCGCAACGCTATTCTCGTTGTTATTATTTCGATGGCACTATACCGACGATATCATCATAGCAGTAGTGCTGGTATGGTTTGTTTTCCAGTTTTATTTCCAATACGCACAAGATTATTCAAAATATTGGTTTTACTTCCCAGAGTTGTTGCAATACAGTTTTCCTTTCGCTCGTAAGAAAGAAAACAATCTAAGCGCTTCAAATACAGATACCGATACCGATAATCGAAAGTATAGACAACTCCGAGTTTTTTGATTTTTCCGTATATAAGAATAAAAAAGATAATAGAAATGTCGCTTCTCATCACCGAAAATCCAAATCGATTCGTATTGTACCCTATTCAACATCCCAAGTTATTCGAGTTTTATAAAAAACATATCGCATCGTTTTGGACCGTTGATGAGATTGACATGTCACAGGACTCGATTGACTGGCAGAAATTGAGCCAAACGGAACGTGATTTTATCCTATGCATTCTGGGATTCTTCGCGGCCTCAGACGGCATCGTTGTAGAGAATTTGGTGACTAATTTTTGCGCAGAGGTCCAACTACCGGAAGCACGAGCAATGTATTCATTCCAAGCGGCAATGGAAAATATACACTCGGAAACATATTCATTGATGATCGATACTCTTGCCACCGAAGAACAGAAAGCAAATCTGTTTAATCACATTAACACGCATCCCGGTACAATGGCGAAGGCGGAATGGGCAAAAACCTTTATGGCGGCAAAGAGAGGTTGCGTAACTAACTTTTCAGAGCGTCTGGTTGCCTTTGCGTGCGTAGAGGGAGTCATGTTCTCATCTTCATTTTGCGCATTATACTGGTTAAAAAACAGAGGGTTGTGTCCGGGTTTGACCTTCTCCAACGAATTGATCAGTAGAGACGAAGGATTGCACCGTGATTTTGCAATCGAAATGTACAAGATGTGCCCAAAATTGCCACGCAAACGCATTTTGGAGATTGTACAGAGTTCTGTTGACGCCGAGATGATTTTTGTAAACCATTCATTGCCAGAAAATTTACAAGGTATGAATCGAGACATGATGTACCAGTACGTACAATTTGTAGCGGATCATTTACTAAACAGTTTAGGGTACAATAAATTTTACAAGGTGAAAAACCCGTTTCCTTTCATGGACATGATATCATTGGAAGGAAAAACAAACTTTTTCGAACGAAGGGTAGGAGAATACTCGAGGCCTTCTGCCATCTCCTTCGGAATGGACGACGCATTTTAAACAACCAGACGCATTTTCTGACGCAAAGAATCGCCCCAAGTTTCTATTCTGAACGCGTCCCATGCCAAATCGTGATTGTTCACCGTATAATCGCCTTTTGATATTTTATAAAACATATGGCCACGTCCTAAGGGGTCGTTTACTTTCTCGCCTATGACAGAGGTATAATTATAAATGTAACCCGTATTTTTCAACAACTTGTTTTTTATAGCCACAACAGTCTCGTTTCGTCGTACGCCCATCAACCCACCGTCTGTCATGATAGCGTCAAACGATTCAGTTCCATAACTGCCCAGTATATCGAACCACGTTTTTTCACAAAAAATGTCGCCTAGAATGTCAGCATCCTCACAGTCTAATGTAACACTATTATGCTCGAACGAACTTAACTCTATATTACGGATACCTACGAGTAACCACTTCATTGCCATCTGGTTATTTCAGGTCTTAAATACATACTTTCTCGGACAATCGACAAAATCATACTCATCTTTGCTTCCAGCTCACGAATCCGTATTTTTAAACGTAGGTTCTCTTGTCTAGTATCATTTTCAAAATGCATGTGCTCTATTCCCATTAATCTATTCGCTTCTGGTTCCATATAGGTTTAACATTTAATATTTATATAGTATTTATTAAATGTATTGTTCTTATAAATGATGCGTCAACGATTAAGTTTTTTAGAATCGGAAGAGGAACCATTAGTCCTAGAGTTGAGACCTACAGATGCACGGAACGATGAATTCAAAGCGGCAACAGAAGGTAAACTGAATAATACAGATATGGCCTTAGAACGCACTAAACTGGCCGACGACCGGACTGACCTTGCAATTGTTCGGACGGACCTTGCCAACAAACGCACACTTCTTGCTTATGTACGCACGGCTATTTCAGTGGCTGTACTTGCTCAGAAACAAGATAACAGTCTGATTTCTATTGCTGGAATTGTATTTATATCTCTGGCATTTGTAGACTACCTGTATCATTATTTTTGGGTACATCCCGGGCGATTTTCTCTACCAAGTAAATTTGACAAAGGGGTGTATGGCGTGATGACATTTTTTCCAGTTATTGTGGCCGCCGTGGCAGTTTATGTTTTGGGATTAAACATTTAAACCAAAATACCTTGCTCGTCTATGCTTTTAATGCTGTAGAAGTGCGGATACATGACCGGCACTGTAATGTAAAGTGACCCCATATTTGTGCGGAATTTTATATCGGGCCATATTACGCCCTCTGGTAAATGGTAGTCAAAAATAATTTCTCCGTCCACAGGAATACCATCTAGAGATGCCTCACGCACAACAATCGAGTGTCCATCGGTACTACAATCGTACGCCATCAACGGTGTCAGGGGTACCTGTAACTCTATGCTCGAAGTGGAAACCGATACCGGGTGCGCATAAACCAAATAGAACAGATTTAATAACAAAAACAATTTAAACATTTACAAACAAACAATTCTTTATTTATACTAACCAAAACACATCAAAATGCCACCGAAAGCATGGAACCCACGAACAAAACGAACCGCCAAAGACTTTATCCGAAGTCGGGCCACAATAAACTACAATGAGTCGTCTTTACAACAAAAACAGTTGGAAGAAGCCGCGTCTGCCCTACAACAAATTCAGGCGACGGTGAAACGTAGGGCCAGACGCAAACCTATTGAAACACACCCCGAACCAGAGGATATGTGCATGCGCAAAGACGGGGTTTTACTTCCTTTTCGGAAAGAAAAACTCAGAGACGACATTGAGATTTTTCTGATGAATGTAGTCTCTACCTTACAGAAACATGTTGCCACGATTCAAAAAAAAGAAGAAACTATATATCGCCTACGAAAACAACGCAACCGGTACAGAAGGAAATGCAGAAAGGTGAAAGTTTGAGAAATTTAGGTATTTATAAATTTGTATAGCATCATAAATGTTTAAAATATGCGTATGGTACGCTTTAAAAAAAGAACATATTTTACACAAAACAATATCTCGGTATTCCGAAACCTTCAACACAGATGCATTCCCAGCTCATATTACAGTACAACATAGTCTGAATCACCAAGAAGCTCATGATATATGGTCCAATAAGCCAGAGGTCTATAATTTTTACCCGTACGGGGACCTAGTACAAACAGCTACTCGGCTTGGTCCCGATACGTTTTACTCTATTGAACAACCGCTAAAGGTACTGGACATTGAAGAGAACTATCATATATCCCTAGCGTACCGTATGAATAAAAAATTTCAAGCCTTTGAATTGGCGGTGATCGGATTAATAGACCCGATATTAAAAGAAGATTTAGAGATATGTGTAGCCGAATGTGCTGGAAGTATAAGAGAATGGAAAATTCTGTATAAATAGATGTATAAAAATAATATATATGGAATGCTACGTTTGCTATGAACCTTGCAACGACCCAGCTCCATGTAAATGCAAAACAGTGTTTGTACATCCTTCATGTATCACTATGATGAAACTATACGATCAAAAAGAATGCGGCATGTGCCAAACACCGTATGTAGAACTGGAAGAACCGACCAGATGGAAAACTGTGCCTTTAGCATGTTTGTTTGTCCCAACGATATTTAGACCGTGTTACGATTCAAACGATATCGACAAGATTGTTGATATTTTTCGCTTTGTAGTTCTATTTTCGATTGTAATAACCATATCGAATTATATCACCTACAATGAACTTGACCCAGCTCCATGTATAATATGTATTTTAGGATTCACATGTTTTTGTAATACAGTTGAGCAAATACTAAGGAAGCCACCGCATAACTTAAATCCATCACAAAATCGTGATATTTTGGAGGCATGATTCTAAATGTACATACCCCCAATGAAATTAACGCTGTACTTAAACAACATACTAGACTACTATATACAACCAACGTACATAAAAGCATTCCGCACAATATACCTATCGGATACAATACAAACTGTTCTCTGTTGGATACCAGCATATTACGGTTGCTTGATGCTTCGTACAAAACCCTCTCTTCGGATGTCATCAAGCGCGGCTTTCTTTTTTTCCTACGTATTTCTCTGTAATTGCTTATTCCTAGCTGTGTTTCTCTACTTTTTGTCGTACTCTCAAGTATATACAGTCTATTGGTATCAAAACAACTCTGATGGAATCTATTGTCTACATCTTCTGAAAATACCTCTAAATGAAGGTGGGCAATTCTATAGCCCGGTAACTTTTCTTCCATTGTTTCTTCTATCTTTGAAAGTCTCTTTTCGGAAAAATGTGTTAAAAAATACAATTCTTTGAACAGAAAATAATACAGCATGCAAAACACATGTGCATACAAACAGTCGTCGAAAATGCACAAAATGACATGGAAAAACAACTGCCAAATTTCAGACCATCGTACAAACATCTTTTCTGTTACGTTATACACATACATCATATTCAATCGCGGATGCAAAAGACACATGTAATATAACATCATTACAGGGAAAAAGTAAAAGAAATAAGTTCTAACGAATATTAAATGGTCTGTAAGCATTAGAAAACACGCTGTTGCATAATATAGAAATAATGCGATGTGTTTTGTATACAGAAACATTTAGGAAATGCAAATAAACTTATATACTATTTAAGTCGAAAATCACCCATTTGAATGCAAAATATCGTTATTGTTGGAGACACGGGGGTTGGTAAGACTTCTTTTGTTAGGCATCTAATGGGCCATACCTTTACCGAAACGTATATGGCAACCATAGGAAAAGAAATGCATATTTACAAAGATGTTTTTATACATGACACCTCAAGCCAAGAACGTTTTTCAAAGGCGTGCAAAGAGTATTACAAATACGCACATGGTGCCATCGTGTTATATGATGCCGAAACGAAACAAAACGTGTCAAAATGGGTAGACGCATTACAAAAAGAAAACGAGAATATACCAATAGTTGTAGTATACAACAAAATAGATTTACATGATAATAAAGATACATGGCAATATCCACACGCATGTATATCATGCAAGACAAGTGAAAACGTCGAACAAGTGATGGAATTACTAGAACCAATTTTGCTCAAAATTTCACCCCCTGAAACATGGTACGAATACTACCAACGCTTTGACCTTTGTTTAGTTCAATAAAATCGGAACAGCCGCCAATGTATTTCCATACACTATCTACACTACGCACATGAATCTGTGGAACGGTAAGACCACTTAACGATTTATAAGCCTGAATGTATTGAGTATCCGGATTGGACTTATCCTTCGCCGTTTCCTTCAAATTAAGCGGGTCTACGTATCTGTTGGTTAAAACGTCCAATACTGCCACGTTTTTACATTTCGAAGCTAGTTTAGCTGCCTCTGCGCTGTAATGACAATAATTTTTAACATACATAAATACGCTATCAAATTCTCCTACAGATCTATCTTTTTCATGACGTAATATACACGCCAGCAATTCGTTATCCAACGACATTTATCATATCATTTTGAATTTATATACTATAAAATGGTACAGGGTGTATTATATATGTTTCCAATTTGGGCCCATGCATATTCACATCGTATGATGACATCCTATACATGTCAAAAAATGAATAGGAGAAAACGTAGTGAAATACGCACCGCATTGAATTCGGTCACGGAAGATAAAGCGATTTTGTTTCTTGGCAAACAGGTATTTATCGTTTATGACGATGAGATGACCCCGTTGGAATATAGCAGGAAACAAATCGGTTGTTGCCTTTGGCAATCTGCTAACAATAGAACAGATTTAGTTATAAAAATTGTTGTCAAAGGTACCGAATACATATACAAAAATCCACCTACTGGTGGTGGTAAAATAAAGTTTTTTAAGGGTACAGACGAAATGTCCAAAGATCAGTGGTTTCAAGAGGTATTTCCAGACATGGATTTGAATAAACCAACGGGAGACGCCTTATTAAATGAATTTGCATGTGGTCAACCAACAACAATCGATATAACTAAAATGGACCTTACATTTGAGAAAGGGAACCTTATATGTGAAATTAACGACAATTTGGGTAGTGTATTTTCATGTTTATTGGTAAAATTTAAAGGAAGAACAATAGATGTCAGTGAACCAGAAGCGTGGTTTAGATCGTTCATTGCGTTTTTCTTAAAGTGGAGTAGCCTTAGTGGGATAAATAACAACACAGATAATTTCATGGGCGACTATCGTGCTTTAGTTGACGAAGCCAAGGAAATGGTAATGGCAGTTGAAGAATTCAAACAGGTGATAGATGATAATACAAAGGTAAGTTCAAAACCGGAGGTAGATTCCGAAACGGATTCAGATTCCGACCCAATGGCTTCCATATCCGATTCAGAAGGGTCTGAATCACGCCTACCTCTTGTAGGGCGTTTAGAATCAATTGATCTGAATGAAGAATCACAACGTTTAGATGCCAATAATTTGAGCGATAGAACCGATATAGTGACGTGTATAGACACCCAAAACGGGGAACAGGTCGCTAAACAATATAAACGGGTAAAAGAGACGACGATTACACTCGTTAAAGGATCGGAAAAATCTACTGTTATACGTCCATCACCGAATCTAGACGCGGTGTTGGCCACCGTTGTACCAGCAGACGAAGAATTTAAAATGGGCGACGAACCACCTACTTCATTGATTTCATGGGAAACGGTGGGCGATAGCATCCGGTGTTCAAATGAATGCGTTGAAATAGTCGATACCGATCCATCGGAATATTCTCAAGCCTTGACGGAATTTATTCCAACGCCTGACCAAGCAATGGAATGGAAACGTATGAAATACAAGAAGAAAGATGGTAAGGTTGGAAATGGGTTCTTAGCAGACCCTCACCAGATGCATAGTATTATCTACGGTGGTTCCAAGCTACTCATTGCTCACAGACCCGGTTTTGGAAAGACCATCAACAGTATTCTCCATGCGGAGAAACTACGCAACAACTGTACCGGTCCAAAACCCAAAATATTGATCCTTGCCCCTTCACGTAAGCTACTCATGCATTGGATAAGAGAACTGGACCGACTTGAGATGGACAAGTCACACTACATATGGTCCACCTACAAACACTTTATGTATACACAGACACGATATCTTGCCAAGAAATCCACTGGAACCTACCCTGAATATCATCTGCTCAGCGAAAATGTACGCAAAGAATTGGGCAGACTTCTTCAAGAAGAATTACGTGATGAATCTGGAGTAATTATTCAAGAACAAAACTATCGCCTCGACGGTGAAGAGACCGAATTGGGTCTGAACTTGAAGTTGAAAACAATACCCAAGGTAAAAGGCGTGGGACAAACAAACTACGGTGGTAACAAGAACCATTGTATGATATGTGGACGTGCGGTGTCTCTAAAAGAATGCGAAGGTTATGTTAATTATAAAAAATTAGAAAGAATGTGGAGATTCGACTCAACAGAATGCGTCACGCATCATTTGCATTTGACATCTTCACGCATGATCAAGATACAGTTTATGTGGAGAAAACACGAAGATAAAATATTTTTCACTTGCAAAGATCATAACGAAGATCATAAATCTCATTTTATCACAGGATTTCAATGCAAAGACATTAACCCTAAGTCCTTTACAGATCTCAAAAAACAGGTTGAAAAGGAAAATGAAGAACAGACCGTAGAATTACAGACAGTTAAAGAATACATTGAGAATGAACGAGCGGCATACGATGACTACCTCCAGAAGTTGCGTAAAATATCAAAGATGCCAGATGCCTCTGCCGTCGAGATAAAAAAGGCCCTAAACGAACAAACGGGGGAGTTAGGTCTATCCTACTTTACAGAAAGATCTTCTAATGAAATCTACCACATGTATCGTGCTCCGGACGATTGTATTTTGATAGCCGATGAAATCCATACTCAGGTAAAAAATAAACATAACAATGTTATGGATTGTTTGTGGAAATATTGTTTGAAATCACGGTTTACTATTCTAGCTTCGGCCACACCGATTGAGAGTAATGAAGAGACGAAACAGATGTATCTGTTGTCAGAAATGCTTCGCACGAACCGAGAATATACTGACAAGGTATTTCCGCCATGGCACCCTCTAAGAGTGTGGGATACTAACAAAGATATTTTTACTTTATCATCGGGTCTGAAAAGTAAAATATCCAGACTCAACACTGTGGAAGATGTAGAGAAAGCAGTAGATTTCTTTGTAAACGGAGATGTTTTTGACAATACCAAATCGTTGTATGATTTGGACCCGACCAATATCTTAAACTTATTCTTGGGCATTTCCGGTCAAGAGAATGCCTTGAAAACCGAGACATGGTTTAAAGTTGGCCGAACACAAACATACCCCACTAAAGCAGATGTACCAGAAGATAAACGTGATACAAGTAAGGCCCAAAAGTATATACATTGGCTGGGGACAACCGGTAATGATACTTCAGAGTTACAAAAAAGTGGTGAAAAACCGTATGCTTTTGTTGACGGGGATCTAGTGGAATATCGCAACACGGCAATTAAGACACTGTATAGAAAACGCCAACTAGATGATACCAGACCAAAACTGTTTCCTGACAAAGTGGCTTACGAAGGCGGTTACATCAATGTACCAAATGATGAAATTCGGTTATCTATGATGTTACGTCGTCCTATACCAGAATTGCGTTTTGAACTCTCTGACAACGAGGAAAAATACAATGTTAATGTATCAGAAAATACCATAAGGGTGACCAAATCGGAAGAAGGAACATACACCGCGAAAGAGATTTTGGATTTACAACAATTGTGTTTTTCGAATTTGTTACCCGGTTTAGTAGCCATGGTATATGAAAAACCAGAACAAAAACTATTACCAAACCGCGTCGTATGTGCAAACTATCTGATAAGTAAAAAAACCCGCCCATACGAGAAGACCACCGTGAGTAATAAAGTATACATGGAATTGGGAGATAAACTAAAACCAAACACTGAGCTCAAATGGCTTAATGTTTGTCCGACAGAGAAAAAAACAGGGGAAGGAAGTGATAAAAAAGAAGCAGAAGTTCACTACAACAATATACCATTTCTACCGGGTCTGATGTCTTCGAAAATAGTGGCTATCGTCGAAACTATAGAAAAAGCATACACGGAAGGAAAGAATATAATGGTATACCATCCACGCGTTGAGATGCACCGGGCGGTTCAGAGACTACTCGCCATGCGTGGACATGTGTCTGCCAATGAGTTTGTGGAAAATGACGACGGAAGACTTAAAGAACATCAAAAGCGCTCGGCAATAAAGCGTTGGGCCATTATTAACGATGGTAATACAATTCGAGAACAGAGTGAGAAATACAAAATATATGGTAGTATCAGGGATGGAAATTGGGAGTGCAATATGCAAGAAATAAATGAATTAATAAAACCTTACAGAGAGATGATGGATTGGGAAGTCATTTTCAAGACAGTTGAAGAGTGGAAAAATCGTTCTATATGGGGGATTTATTCAAAGATTGGCCCTAGTAAGTTAAAAACATTAAACGACGCATTAACCGTTGAATCGATTTCGGTTTTGTCCATCCTAAAACTGTATAATGAAATGTTCCGTTATTTTGATTTTGAAGATACAGAAGTCTATAATGAGGTTGCAAAGCAGGACTTCGATAATCTGATTGACGCTGCCTTAAAAATAGAGTATATACCAAAAAAGGTGAAACGATTGCGAAGGGAAGAAATACAAGGTGCGTTAGCGGTATATGAGAAATGCAAAGAGTTGGTATTCACTGGGGAAGAACAAAAAATATTTCTAGAATGCGAACGCTACTTTGATAGGGCTATTAAAAAGATTGTTTCGAAAAAAATAACTACGAAAACAATCAAGAAAAAAGACGGTAAAAGAGAAACAAAAGCGTTCAGAGATTGGTGGGTAAATAACAAAAAGCTAAGAGTTTGGGTATATGATACGTTTGGGGGGAATTTGGGAGACATCGAAAAAGAAATTGAATTGAGGAAATCCGAATTTGGTCTAGGTGATACAATTAAAAAATGGTCGGACACCAAATGTAAAAAAGGACGCACTCCAGACTTGCCATTTGATGAAATCAAAGATTTTTTGAAAGAGCACAAAGAGTTTTTCGAACATGCTTACTTTAAATCAGACACCTCCAAATTAACCTTCAATCGCATTCGTTTAATATCGGAAATTACAAATACGGACCCAATGCACATGAAAATGAACGATGCGCGTATTGGTGAAATAGGGGCCGGATACAAAGTTTCGAAAGGGGATATTACAGACAATCCGATCAAAATGGATAACCTTGATGATATCGTTATAGATAATAACAACCATGTTATTACGTTATGGTGTTATATAAAAGGATTCTTTCAAACGGATTTTTATAAAAATATCGGTAAGGATGGCAACTTGTTTCCGGACATCTGGGAAGGTGGAAATGGTCAAATAATATATAAAGATTCAGACACCACAGATGACCAATTACGTTTAGAAGCAGCAAGAAGAGAACTTCCAGACGGCGAGGGGCGTCTAGTAGATCGATTAAATGCTTTGGGTAAAGTTACAAATATGTCCCCAAAAGGCGAAATCACTATAGAAGAATACAATACGAGAATAGAACGTCTGAAACGAAATCCATATTTTGGTGAAATTAAAACAAAGGGATTGCCATCCCTCCGTTTGAACTACCAATATTATGTGGATAACAACGGTAAATCCAGACAATGGTATGACAATTGGAACGGCGAAGAACTGATAACCCGCCCCGGGTTGGAAATGGTTCAACGATTGGGTGTAGGGGGAGACAGAATAACCAAAAAAGATTTCTTCGACAGTATGTCTAGAAGAATAACTGGGTTACATCAACGATGGAACGGAAAAGGAAACAAAATGTTTTATGGTGTATTGACCGGGGATGTATCCAAAAAGAACTACGATGCGTTTGTAGATGCATTCTCGACTGGTAAAATAGACTGTCTGTTTGTATCCGATGCCGGTATTGAAGGAATAGACTACAAATCACCGGCTCCTTCTCTTATGATAAGTATTGACCCTGTAAAGTCTCCGGGTAAAATGGACCAATTTACTGGTAGAACCATACGAAGAAATTCACATCAAACACTTCCAAGAGACATGAGAATCACCGAATATGTATCATTTTGTACTAAAAAATACGAGAAGAAAGACACTAGAAAAGAAGAATATATCGGAGAGGATTTGACATCGCGACGAATTATGCAAATGCGGTCAAAATATTTGTTGGAGTTTACAAAGAAATACAAGGAAAATAAGGGGATAGTAGAGTCGCCACTAAGCAAAGAAGAAGAGGAAGTGTTGAAAAGAAAGATAGATGAAGGAATCAAAGATTTACAAGCTAAAATAAAAGAGGAAATTGAAAACCCTACCGGTGAAGTCATCGATCTACGATCTAAAAAGTATTCAAGAAAGAATGTCATGAACTTTAAAGAACATGTTAAAAAACATCTATCCAAATGGTGTGTGACGTTTCCATTAAAAAGAAATGATAAAAAGAAATACGAAGAGTGGTATGAAACTCATAATGATAAAGTAGTGGGTTCAAAGGAAAGCATCGAAGCTTTTAAACAATACGTATCTGAAAATTGCGTGAAATTTCTTAAAAGAACAAACTATTACATAGACAAACCATTGAATTGGGAAGGTAAATTATCAGATGAATACGATAAGTGGTATGCAACACAAGACAAGGGACCAACAAATCGCGTGAATACTAAAAAAACAAAAGATTTGAAGGACGAAATTGCAGAAATACGAAAAGAAACTAGACAAAACTATTTCGAATCTATTGGAAAACGATTGGGTGTTATGACCGAGGAAGAAAAGAAAGTTTTTAATAACTTTTTAGAAAATGACCAAAAGTACCGTTCATTATCAAGAAGATACGAAGAATTACATAAACAAGAACAACAAGACAATAAGGCTAGTAAAGAGGTGGAAGAGTTGGCCGAATTAAATAGGAAACTTACAGAAACATACAAAACAATTGAAAAAAACGAAATCACCAAGGAAATAAACAAGAAGAGGTTGGAAAAAAAGAAGAAACCAATAGAGTTAGAAACACGCGGGGACCCCAAACAAATCATCAAGGATATTATTAGTGTGCGCAAAGGATTGGGATATCCAACAATGACTACAAGTCAGATAAAGAAAGACCGTGATCCAAACAACCCCAAAACTATGACTGATGACGATATTACTACTGAAATACAAATGAAGGAACGTATTATTTTAAACGGAAGATCCAACTCTCAAATAATCGGACGCATCAATCAATTGGGGAAGGAATTGGCAGATAGAGACGGTAAAAAGTGGAATAAACGCACAGGTAAAGATTACACCGAGAATAAAAGAACCTTAGATCTTATTGCTTCGAGTCCATACGATCTAGATGAACCTGATGATATTGATTCGGAAGATGAAGACGATGAAAAAAAGTTTGAAAAGATAGAATATCCAGATAACAAGAAATGGAACCACTACATTGATAACTACGTCAACATATCGCATGTCCCTGTACATAACAACATTGCTTTTCTTTCTGTTGGAGACTACGATGCATACATGGATGATATAAGGGAGGAAAACGAAAAAATAAAAGTTATACCGAAACGCATAACACGTAGTAGTGAATTTGCCAACATGACTCCTGAGGATCGAAAAGAAATTAGAAAAACCAGTGAAAGGGCAAAGAGAAAGTTGGAACACTTTAATTTTATAGGAAAGTTCTTCTGCCACGCGTGCAACTGGTTCAGTGGCGGTGTTACAATGGAAGAGAGGAAGAAAGCATATGAAGAACATAAAAGTAAGGAACCATATCAGGCGGGACTTGGAGAATCCAATAAAAAATACGAAGATTGGTTCGAACAGAACGAGCTGTTGAAGGAAGAATACGCCAAGGTAGACCGGTGTGAGAGATGCAACACCGAATTAACACGGTGGGATGGCGAAAAACAAAATATACTGTACTACCATCTTATGAAACCGAGAAAAGGTATATTTGACGATAAAGAAAAGTTCTACCGGAACGAAAACCAAAAAGCCAAAGCGGAGATAAAGCGTGTACAGCGCGATCGTTTGGAAATGGCTATGGCAATGAACTCGGTTGAACATCAGGCCAGACACATAGGTAAAAAGGTGTTTAAATTTTCATCGGTTGATGGGGTTTGGGAAAAGAATTTCTACAAGGCTATAAACAGAGAAGGCTTTGACCTTACAGAAGAAGAACGGAAGAAATCATGGTACTCCTTTATTAAATCTTCTATAATCAATGACCCCAAACCAGAGCCAGAACCCATTCAGGTGAAGTTAATGTCCGGGCAGGGATTTGAAGAAATGATACCAGCTGAGACAAAAGTTAAAGTCACTAAAAAAGGAACGCGCAGGCGCGGACGCAAAGGTGCCCCACGCGCACCACAGACTAAAGGGGGGTTAGCTCTTCCACCCTCTGGCGATGAATATATCCCCAGTTCTGATTCTGAATATGAATCTGGATCTGAATCTGAGTCTGAAGATGCTCTCACCACCTATGTTGATGAACCTGATGATTCTTATGAAAAACAAGTTAAAGCAATCCTAGAAAATGGTGACATGTCACCCGAAACCAAATACGCTGCTCTGATTGCTATTGGATATGACCCGGGTCTTAAAAAAGATACTGGAATAACAAAACAATTGGGTGGGGCTTCAATTAATTTAAATCAATACGACACAAAAGAGGTGGCTGGAGATGGAAATTGCATGTACCATTCTATAATAGCAGCTACAAAACATATCGGGGTGGCACCGGGAAATGAGAAGGAGATGACGCCAACGAAACTAAGACAAGAATTGATTAATGGGATGGGTGATTGTACCGATTTAATCAATCAAATAGATGAAATTAACGATGAAATCTTAAACGACCTGAAAAAACGAATTATAGACAACGAATGGGGTGGATCGCTAGAAGCTAGGTTTATACAATGTTTATACAGTGTGCCGATAACAATTGTAGACAAGAATACGGGGCAAATAACCAATTTCGTAGATATTGATAACGGGGGGATTGTTTTAATATATGCCAACCGAAATCATTATAACTGGTTATGTCTCAAACCATGCACGGAAAGTCCCAGCCTTAGCACCGAAGAATACCTCAGTGATGCGAGTATACAAAGTGAGTATTAAAAAATAGTATTTCTACATAAAGGACAGGTATTATTTACACGAAACCACTGTTGAATACAATGATGATGAAAGGTATGGTTACAAGAAAGCGTCTGCCTGACAACCGTGTCTTCTTCATGACATATAGGACACAGTACCTTTCTCAAGGCGGGTAGGCCCACCGACTGCTCATGAGGTTCTATACTAACAACCTGTCTCGACTCGATTTTCATTATATACAAGGCCGACGGCATGTTGAATCGCGGGTGACACGAATTGATACGATCTTGAACAATGGATCGATAGGCATGGTAACTGTACTTATCCAACCATTCTTGTATGTCCCGTTGTACGCGCGTGGGGTCCACTTCGACCGGAATCCATAATTCCATTATAGTTAATAGTATACCGTATTTATACTATTTTTTCATATCCATCTTGTAATTCTGGTATTTTCGAACCAAAAAATCTGTTTCCACGTGATACACCCAACTGTTCAAAAAAGGACGTTCTAGCCAAATCACGTCTACATACACTTTGTCCATCTGCTCTTGACACTCGTCCCATTCTTTTGCGGCTTCGTCCGAACAAAAGGTAACCACTAAGTATTGAACATCGTCTCCTTCGATGCAAGCCTTTGCAACTCGCGAATAGCCACAATACAAATATAGCGATTTATCACTTTGGTATTTTTTCTGTAGAACGTATGCATAGACTTCGTGTTTGAATCTAGACATGGGGTTTCCTTCTTTCAAATCTTCTTTTAGTTCGTATTTATCATCCGCTTTTGTTCGCGAATAAATATAGAAATCAGTAGACCAATAATTGCCCATTTACTACAACTCGTGCGACTTAAATAGTTTCTTCGCAATGTTGCATCGTTCCACAGCGTCCTTAATATTTAAAGGGTAAGGATAGTTTTCAGGTAGACGCGTTGGCGTGTACCATTCATCCTTCATGTTGTCGCAATGTTCTGGAAGGTTTAGGAAAATCGCAACGTTTAATACTATACATGCCAACAATATAACCGGCAAAGAACGAGTATTCATGTCGCTCACTGACCACCCCGCCAGAAAAAACAAGTAATCGTAGGCAAGACGAATATTAAAGTACATTTTCATTGTATCGTGCATTTCCCATTGTATCTTTAGGTCTTGTCGAATATAATAGTAAATGGCCGCGCACCCCAATGCAATTACACATGGTAGCAATGAGGTTGACGAACAAAATGTCAATACCATAAAGGTATGAATCGTAGCAGACATAGTTTTGGATTTGAAACGCTCTAGAATTTTTGTATTTGTACCTACAAACAAAAATACAAGAAAAGTGATAAATGGTTGATTTGTATGGCATCGTATTGCATAAACCAACCACAATGATAGACGTTGTAGATGAAGCAAACGATTCCAACGAACCATACCCATATTTAAACCCGGTATGTGAAACATAACCACGGCTTTGGTGCCTATGTGTATAATCAATATCAGAAACGCGAATACGTTCATTTTTATCAGGTGGAACAATGCAAGTATACACCACGGTAACAAACTTGCTGGGAATATAGACTGGTAGAGTAAATTCATTTATAAACGTAGTATTTGTATTTATATATTCATAACCGTTAATCACAAACGACGAGATGGGGGCCAGAAGGAAACGAGGAAAACAATTCTCTCAAACTATCTGTATTTGGATTCAACTCGGAAACCAACATCTTGGAGCCGTCGAACATCCGGATTTCGGCAGTGGAATCGCCACCCACATACTCTTTCAATTGTTCGATATAACGAGACTTTCCCTTCATTAATTGAACCTCCCCGTTGCTATGAAATCCTACCAAGTGTTTCAACGCTTTTTCGTCTTTAATCCCACTTGTCTTATCGTTCAATGCTTCTTGTTTGCAATCACTTTCTCCGTGAACTTTTTTGCAATCATCGCATACTTCTTCATATTCGTCTTCGACCTCTTCCGCCAACATTTCGTCCAACGATGGCTCTTCTTCGGGTTTACTTGGGTTTACACGACTGGCCGTTTGTTCCAACGCGGTGTGCTTAAAATTGTGGACCAAAAAGTCGTTTGGGCCCATTTCTTTGCGTGCTTTATCAATAGCCTGTTCCAGAGAACGGTTTTCTTGAATTTTTGTTCCGTTCTTACTGTTAAAATCACGAATGCTCATGAATGCTACGCCCGGTAAGCGAAGGTGGTCAATGTAAGCTTTTACTGGATCTTTCATTTATTGTGACATTATGGAGTATATATACTTGAAAAGAATTATTTCAAATGGTATCTGGACGTACTCGACGTGTTGAATTCTCCCGTGTTCGTATCTCATCACCTATGAAAAGAGGGCCATATGGCGATGGTTCGGACGATGAAGAGCAGGACATCGAGGCCTCCAGTGAAACTTTAGACTACACACCGGGATACATATATCTTAATTGGACCGCAATTCTTGGACATTTGGCATCTGTGATAGGCATGCTAATAATATATCTCCCAGAAGAACCTGTTACTATCCCATATACTGAAACATACCTTGCATGGGAACGATCTACTACCATACAGGTGAACGGCACCAATACATCGTCATGTACCGGTGCGACCAGAAATACAGCAAACGATGGAGAATTCTGTCTAAAGAGCGAAACAGACTTTTTACATTGTGGTGACGACAGGTGTGGATTGGACTACGGATGGCTGATTATATCGTTCCATATGCTGTCTTTCTTATTCCAGCTGCTAGCAGCGATGACAGATCCGTACCCTTCTTTTAAACTATGTGGCTTCTCTTTCAAAATATGTGGCAAAAGTTGGCCCGGATTCTCTTTATTTGGATATCAATACAGTGAAATGATCAAATCGGGGAAAAACCCATTGCGGTTTATTGAATACAGCATTAGCGCTTCAATTATGTTGATCATTATTGCCATTATTAATGGTATTTTTGATATTCATCACCTGCTCGCCATTGGTGTTCTTACGTGTTCCTGTCAGTTGTGTGGGTTGGTTGTCGAGTTTTTGGACGTGAAACAATTGGGTCTAATGTGGATCAACCATTTGAACGGATGGATAACCTTCTGCTCCGCATATTATATTATCGCAAGGGCCTTCTTTGCATCCTTGGCATTTGATCCAGACATTCAACCACCGAGCTTTGTGTATGCGATCGTCGTAGCCATATTCCTCTTGTACGCGTCATTCGGGTTCGTTCAGTTGGTAGAACTTACTTGTTTGACTTGCCCGTGTGGAGATACCACATGTGTTAGTGAATCCAAACCCGGTCGGTGTTATGGTTGTTGTAGGGTATTTTGCCCGGCATATCGCACAGAAGACAAAAAGGGAACCCTACGATGCAATCCGTTGTACAAAGAAATGGTATTTGTTACCTTATCATTGGGTGCAAAATTGACTTTGGGATGGCTGTTGTTTGTTAATGTATTTATGGCTTAGTATAAATATCTTTATAATATCATTTAATGCGTAAAACTTACTTATCCGACGATAGTGAAGAGGAAGAAACCAAAATAGACCATATAAAAATGTTAGTCTTGGGAGACAAGGGCGTTGGAAAAACATCCTTTATACAACGCCTCACCAAAAACTATTTTACCATGTACTATTCTCCAACTAAGAACATAGAAATACACCGTAGAGTAAAAATAGGAAACGTGAGCATAGAGTGTTGGGACGTTCCAGCGCATATCAAGTATCATTTCAAACTCAAAACCTTACAAGCGGACGTACTCGTACTATTATTCGATACTACAAAACCACATACCAAGGATTCGGCCATGAAACGATGGGAACATATACACCGGGAATTACCAGTATTGCCATTTGTATTCCTTGTCGGCGTACGATTACCAGAGAAAAGGGAAAATGGCGTATTCTACATCGACAACATGAGCACCGAAGGCTTCAATCAGCTGCTGTTTCATATTGAATCAACGGTCACACATACATTCTATAAGTAAATATACGATAAATAATATAAGAACGGCGGTATAATCCATTTATTGGTAACGATATTACATTTATACTAAAAATTTAATTGTGCACCGGGGGTTTGGAGCGCCGTAAGTGATCGTCGAGCAGCTGCCAGTTGTTGTTGGTAAAATGGCTTTAATCGGTCACTTGCCGTATCAACCTGTGCTATCAATCTTTCTATACGGACATTCAGAGCAGCTATTTCTGCTTCGTTGTCATCCTCTTCGTCTACCAGTAAAACTTGCTCGTCAATTTCGTCTTGGGTCAAATATTGAACGCTTACGATACGATTGTTTGTGAATGGACTCGATTCTTTCAAATAGTCGTATTCAAATACCACCATTTCATTTGCATTGTAATTTTCCCTTTCCTGACCTCCCGTGTCGAGCTCGGTTGCCACCTCTGGTGTTCTCAACCAATCTTTCAATTCCTTCGCACAAAATACTGTCAAAATACCATCCCCGTCAATTTCCCAAACCTCATCTATTCCACGTTTTACCTTGATTTTAACCGGTTGATACTTTGTAGAGGTAAACTCGCCCACGTCGCAATCTTTAGGTGTTCCTATGTCCATACAAAGACTGTTGTCTTCGTTTGGCAATTCATCATAACGAAAAAGAGCCACATCGTATTCCATTCCGATTCTAATATCATCGGGACCCATCGTTTTATGGTATATTCGTGTATCGGAAGCATCCACCAACAGAATTTCATCCGGTTCGGGCGGATCCTTTGGTGGTTTCAGTTTTTTAACACGTATTCGGTCTTCGAGTATCTCTATTACCTTCCACGGTAGTCGATATCCAATAAGATCTACCATGTAACCCAATTCTATTGTATTATTATTTTTGTCTTCCGTTGGTTGTAATTCAGGAGCGACTTTATACATTACAAAAAAATCACCGAGGCCTTCACGAGGTACTGGAAAGTTGGTACCCAGTATGAAACGTTGTCTGGTTGCTATTTCAATCCATTGAGATCCTTCCGCGGGCTTAATTTGAAATAAATAACAGAAAATGTCTATTTTTTCAATCTTTGTTTCATTTTGTAAAACAAATAAAACCTCGTGACCCACACTAATAATTTTGACGTCTATTCCAGTGTTACGGTGAACCCATATTTCATCTTTTACGGGTATATTGGCTCGAATCGGAAGGAATGTTCCATACTTATTATACCGCTTTTCCATATCTTCTAGTGGTATAGAAAAGGTTTCCCCATAAGGCTTCTCAGTTGTGGTCAACACAACCTCACCATCCTTGAAGTCAACGATAATCACGTATTCATTTGTATGACGACCACTCCACTCTGTCCCAACACGCCATGGTTTGCGTTCTCCGCTGTTGTGGTTGTGATCGGGGAATTTATACCTCTCAAGAAAATTTCTCATTACGTCAGTACCGCCATTGAAATGAGATTCAGAGCCATTTTTGTGAATCAACATCTTACCATCTTCATATTTTACCGTTGCCAATTCACCGCCGATACTGAATACTTCTAATTCAGAATAAGATGGCCAAACCATCACTATATTATTGCCAACCACTGCCATTGAAGCCATTGGGGCCCATGCAAATTTCTTAGCGATGTCATCTCCACTTAACTTGTCAATTGCGTACACTGGGCGTTCGTCATCCCCCTCGTTATGGGTGCTATCGTAAACAATAAATCTATCCGTTGCAACCAGTTTGTTTCCAAATTTAAACGCTACATTCCGTTGGAAGTTACCTTTTCGGTCGTATTGTTTGACTATGCCATCGTCTCCACCGGTTACAATACAATCGCCGTTTATGGAGATATCCAGTATCTCTTCAGCATGGTCATCAACAGTGAATAATGGATTCATTGCATTGGAATCCCATATTTTTAATGTTGTACCGGACGCACTTATAATCCGATCACCATCGATATCCAAGTGTTTCACTGGTCCCACATGAGCATTAATTGGATCATTAATTGATTCTCCTACTTCGGTTTTTATTATCTTTCCATTCGCAAGACCAACCACAAGCCATTTGTCCGATACAACCAAAGAAAGTATACGAGATCCGAGTCCCTTACTTCTTCGTGACGCCCCCTCTCTTGTCATGGTCCAGAGAACCTCACCACTGCCTACAGCTATGATACTGTCGTACATTGCGATGCATTGGCAATCTCCATCAATTATTTGAATCGTTCGTTGATTGGTGCCATTAAACTCATCAAAGTATTCAATCTGACCTTTATCGGGCTTGGATATAATTGCGACAATACCGCCTTTATCCGCTGTCATACAAGTATAATCCTCCCTGAAGTCCCGTATATTCGTGTTTACACTCTTACTTGTCCACATAAAGTTTCGACCATTGCCCATGTATTTAATATCCATATGTGTAGGCCATTCCATATCGGGCCAAGAACCATCCATGTCACGTAGTTTAACACGTACATATTTTTCTCGTTCGATGGACGAAACAAATAAATGTTTTCCATTGATTTCTACAATATCAAAGACTTCAATCTCCTTGTCAATACTAAGATACCGAACAGAAATACGGATAAATTTTAATCCATTGAGACTATCAATAGTGAACTGGTCGTCTTTTCTACGTAGAATAATCCCAGTCCTGTCAATACTATGTATCCGACATTCTCCAAATTCACTGTGCCCCACAATATCGTCGATACCTACCCTATGAACACGTCCGTTGTAGTAAGTTGAAGGTAAGTAAAATAAAACAAAATCAAACTCGTCTTTAGAAACCCATTGACCGAATGGAACACTCCATTCGTGATCTCGGCGTAACCAATGTCCAGCGTTAGACGAACTCTCATTACTAAAACGATCCACTTCGTAATTTCCTTCGTTGACCCACTCATTATCTTCATCGTCCCATTCGTATCCAAGTTCCTCCCAATAATCTTCATCCGGATCATTTATATCTGGTGGGTCTTCGGAGCCCGAATCGGAGTCTTCGGAGCCCGAATCGGAGTCTTCGGAGTCCGAATCGGATTGATTACGCCACCCCATTGGATCTACAGAGAAATAATAATTTCTTGATCTCCAGTACAATTGGTTTTCTCGATCACGCATGTATTCTATGTCGTGATCACCGTCCTCAGAATTGTCATTGCTACGGTCTGGCACCCATTCGCCTATACTTTCTATCTCTATCCATTTCATATTCCATGTGGTTTCAAACAGCCACTTCATCGAATAATCCATTTTAAACAATTCGACAATTTTTTCAACTTTTCTATTGAAATATCTCACAAACGGGAGATACATGCCCAGTACTTTTTCTTGTTCGTCGTCTTGTAGACTTATACTCGTGTCTCTCAAACGGGTGATCCAACGTCCGACAGTATTGAGAATTGCTTGCAAAACGGTTTTTTCGTCATCGGCCAATTCGTCTTGTTCCAAAGCATTGAACATTAACGGAGGAAGAAGACGAACAATCGGCGATAGAATAGAAAATTTGGCTGAATCGTACATAACACCGTTTGAATTGTAATGAAATAGCTTTTCCATTGGTAAATTGCCTTTGAATTGATTTTCATAATTTATTGGATCGTCTAGATCCGAATCCGGCGTCGTTAAGCCAACCTCTACTGTTTCTTTGGTCAATTTTTCAATAAACATTTTGAATATTTTTGGTGCATCGGCAGCCAAGTGAAATAATCCGTTTTCGACAAATAACTCTTTCTGTGTGGGTGCTGGCAATTCGTTTATAATGTTTCGAAGCAATATAATTCGATCATCCTTGATTAATTGTTTCATTATATCTGGGTTTTCTAAACGAAGAAGAGGAAACCCCGGAATCTGACCATCTCGTCTGTCAATATAGAATACCAATTCTTCCATAACATGCCATTCTCCAAGCTCGAACAGATTTACGAAAATAACCGCCATTTGATCGATTTCGAAGCGAGCCGATAGGTCAGAGATCAGAGGGCCCAACTCCAATTGAATCAATTCACTAATAACCTTTGAATCGATCAATTCGACTGGAAAACTTGGCATAGAAAGAATGGTTCGGATAGCAGGTTTCGATTCTTCGATATCAAATTCAAGATAACCAAATGCCTTTTCATAAGCTTCTTTTAGAACCTCGCCGTTTTCTTCCAATATCCGTACCGCATCTCTTGCTCCGACTTGAATTAAATACATCTGATCATCGACTGTAATCTCTTGCATCGGGAATTCCGGTTCGGATAGGATGAAACTCATTTGATCGTAATTCGGATCTTCGTAATCTTCGTATATGTAGCGAAGTTCGTCCATGAGTTGTTTACCATATATTTCCGATGGAAATCCGAAGCGTTGTTTTAACCGGTTTATTGCTTCTTTTCTACCCAATTTGATCAATTTCCGTAAATCATCGGATGTAAGTCTGTTTACCGGGAAATTTCGTTGCGAAACGGTGCTATTAATATCTGGAGTGTTTCTATTTAACTGAGACCGAAATTGATCCAATAATGTTTGTGAACGTGTTACGGCGGGTGTTACGGCGAATGATGCCATTTGTTATATTTGATATTACGATATATACAATTATTTTATTGTTATACCTGACTAGATAACCAACTGAACCCACGGTCTATTCCACAACCAGTGGTTGCCGTTGATTCGCATACTTTCCATGCCGTAATATGGCGCATCATATTGTGCAACTCGAGCGTTTCTTCTATTTCGGATGTTTTGGCCGCATTCGGCAAGTCCTGCTTGTTCGCAAACACCAAAAACGCACATCCTTTTAAGTAACTGTGCTGTGTCAAATTGGTCAATTCTTTGCGCACCGCTGGAAAACGATTTCGATCGCTTGAATCCACTACAAACACCACCGCGTCCGCATTCTCAAAATAATTGTGCCAAAACTTACGTATCTTGTCCTGACCGCCAATGTCCCATCCAATAAACGACAAGTTGCCGAATTTGATATGTTCGCAGTTAAAACCGATCGTAGGGACCGTCACCATGTTGTCACCGTACTTTAAACGGTTCAGAATAGTTGTTTTTCCAGAAGCATCCAGACCGAGTATTAAAATTGAAGCTTCTTGATTTCCATTGACCCAATCCGAAAACAGTGATATCAAACCTCCCATATTTATATGAGTTTTAATGTATTTATATATCCAAGTGGTCTAAAATCCGTGCTACGGTGGCACTTACCAATTACCAAAAAGAAAATTATACTATATATATCCCGTACCTTTTATTATATAAAATGCCAACATCATCATCCTCAGCAGCAACTGGACTAAGCGTACTCACGGACGCCGCCTTGGGCACTCTCACTACCGGTGAAAATTCTCACCCTCTTACCTCTTTCTTTGGCCCGACCGCCGGTCATCATGAAGCACTACGCGCGGACGACAAGCTAAGTCATGAGACGTACAACTTGCCTCGCGCGTATGTGGGAAAAAACAAGTATTTGGAAGAAACCCTCGACTTTATGATCCGTAAAGAAGACGAATTCTACACCAGATCACTGTTGCCGTGGGAATACACCGATGAATTGCACATCGCGTGGGAGATCTTTTCTTTTAACCGGACACTTGCAGATCTAGAACCACACCAAGGTTTGCCTAGGTTTGTGACGCAAGAGTCCGAAAGCCACACTGATAATCTGCTACGACGTGGTTTGGCATTTATCATCGAACATGGGTTTTACAAGACAGAGCGTGGCAAGCGCCATTTCGCCCTGAACCTCCAACAAATCACCGATGCCGTTCACACGACATGCTACTTCGGTGTAATTCATGCCTTGCTAGGCGGTAAGTCGTACTACCGCGAATGGAGGCGTAAGTTTGGACGTCAAGTCAACCGAAGAAACGATCTTTTTCGCGAAGAACGCAAACGGTGGGCAATTGTACAGAAATCACGTGATGGTCTGTACCTCTTGGACGCCGAATTGAAGCACGAACTTAAACGCGAAGGAGTGGTACCAAGCCTGTGGGTATTTCCCGATAAGATGGGGATTTACGTACATATGGTTAGTGGGGATGCCCTTTCCTACAAGGAACGCGGTCCAGAGGCCGTAACCAACCGAGAAAGCGGTGACAAGATCGCCAGCTTCCGTGGACTCCCAGTGTTCGAGGCTCAGAGCTTCGATGTCGAGTTTACTTCAGAACCGGTGGATCTTATGGTTCGCGAACGCCAATGCGGTGAATTCTTCTATGTCGAGAAAACAGGTGAAATTTCCATCTATGACGCCGATTCCGACAAGTTTGAACGCATTTTGGGCTCTGATATTACAAATGACCCCAAAAAACAATTCGGTACCGGTGCATCTGGTGGCGAGAACGGTACGAAGGCTTTGGGTTCTGCCGGTGGCACCGTTACCGGTTACATCCTCTTCCGACCATTCCAAACCTACCGCATGGCATCTGCCATCTTGGCCAAGGGAGGTAGTGAACTTGGAAACACCTATCATGGCCATCATGACTTTATGTTGAGTGACGACATTTTAAGGAAAGTCCATGTTGGACATTATACCTTCTACAGCAAGAGTGTTGTGAAGCGTCCAAAGAACTACATCATCGTAGAGGACATCTTTTCACAGGGATACGTTGGCGGAGAAGGCACCAGACTGTTCACAGAAGGTGAATTCAAGAAGGCAGTAGACGAGAACACCCTAGGCAAGACTGGACCGAGTATCATCGCGGTACCAACGACCGAACCGCCCAAAGGAGATGTTCTTGACATGACCGGACGATTCCAACAGTCGGTGTACGATATCTTTAACGAAGAAGATGCCCAAGACGAACACTACGCCGGTTCCGGTTCCGCCTACACGGCCATGAACCTAGGCATGTTGGAACCGTACCGTAACAATATCAATGACGAATACATCATGCGCGTACAACGTTACAACACCGTTTGCTTCCGTGGTATGCAATACACCAGACTAGGCGCGGATGGTAAGCCAGCAGCCGCCGCCGCTAAAGATTCTGAGATGAAATTGACCCAATTGAATACTGGACATTGGGGTCCAAATATCTATGCCGGAGTTCGTAAGGTACGAGAAGGAGAGATGGCCTTTATGAAGCAATGCGATCACACCGCGATTACTTCAGTATAAATATTATAATAATATCTTATAAATGGAAACACAATATCTAGAACTATTACATAATCTATTGACCAAAGGCGAACGCCGCTCCACTCGATCCGGAACCGTCTACTCTTCCTTCGGCCATACTCTAAAATTCGACTTAAGTAACTCTTTCCCGCTATTAACAACCAAAAAGATGTTTTTCAAGGGTATTGTAGAGGAATTGTCTTGGTTTTTGCGTGGAAGTACGAATGTCCAAGAGCTTCGCGACAAGAAGGTGCACATATGGGACGGCAATACCAAAGACCGTGGCTACGATGCGGGGCCCGTCTATGGGTTTCAATGGAGGCATTTTGGTGCTCCATACACCGGTTGTACCTCCGACTACACTGGAAAGGGACAGGATCAGATCAAGCGTATTATTAACCTCATACGAAACGATCCCGGTAGTCGTCGTATTCTTTTAAGTGCATGGAATCCACAGCAGCAGCATGAAATGGCGCTCCCCCCATGCCACGTTTCCTACCAGTTTTACGTAGACTGTGAGGATCGATTGCATTGTCAAATGTATCAACGAAGCGCCGATGTATTTCTTGGACTTCCCTTTAACATCGCATCCACCGCACTACTCACCAGTCTCATTGCGCACGAATCGGACCGTAAAGTAGGGACACTTCGTATTGTTATCGGAGATGCTCACCTATACGAGGAACATGCGGGGGTAGCTGCCATTCAGGCTCAGCGAGTGCCCCATCCCTTTCCGAAACTATCCATAACAAGAGAGAAAGATGGTCTGTGGGGTTTGAAGCGGTCAGAAGTAAAAATAGAGGGGTATAACTGCCACGCCGCCCTAAAAGCCAAGATGGCCGTATGATATTCCCATGTATTTCCCACTAATCGCCTGTTCCCCACTATCTTCAGCCTAAAATAAATAGGCCTGTGTACCTGTATGACGATTTTGAGAGGGCACCCTACTCAGAGAAAAACTTTTTTTTCCCTAATTTGAGTAAACATCGCACAGCATATATACTATTACCTGTTATACTATACATGCAATAGCACCAACTACGTAATATATAAAAAAATAAAAAAAAAAAAAAATTTCAAATAGAGGGTCTCTCTCCAAATGGGTCAACAGGGACATAGGCCCATTTATTTTAGGCTGAAGATAGTGGGTAGTATGGACACAGTAGCGACTAACATGGTCCAAAGTGGCCCGACAT
>Ga0209632_10000610_pt1 | contig 36958 bp, 36 predicted proteins | sample COG_10_FD_184754 | JGI IMG/M metagenome (GOLD analysis project Ga0209632, IMG submission 184754) | Pelagic Microbial community sample from North Sea - COGITO 998_met_10 (SPAdes) (version 2) | ecosystem: Environmental > Aquatic > Marine > Neritic zone/Coastal water | place: Helgoland, sampling... | reverse complement strand
GTTGGTTCTTTAGTTGGTTCTTTAGTTGGTTCTTTAGTTGGTTCTTTAGTTGGTTCTTTAGTTGGTTCTTTAGTTGGTTCTTTAGTTGGTTCTTTAGTCGAGTTAGTAGTTAATTCTTTAGTAGAGTTAGTAGTTGGTTCTTTAGTTGGTTTTTTAGTTGGTTTTTTAGTTGGTTTTTTAGTTGGTTCTTTAGTTGATTCTTTAGTTGATTCTTTAGTTGATTCTTTAGTTGATTCTTTAGTTGATTCTTTAGTTGATTCTTTAGTTGATTCTTTAGTTGATTCTTTAGTCGATTCTTTAGTTGGTTTTTTAGTTGGTTTTTTAGTCGATTCTTTAGTCGATTCTTTAGTAGAATCAATAGTTGGTTCTTTGGTTGATTTATTATTACCTCCAACTTGATTTAGATTTAATGAAATTATATTCCTAGTATTACTTTTAATATCTAATTTTATAATTTTCTTATCATGTAATTTATAATTTTTATTTTTTTTATCCATATAGTAAAAATAGAATTTAATTATTATTTTAAACAATTATTAAAATAATAATTAACATACTATTATTTTAATATTATTTGCCGTTCAGTTAAATATGAAATTATTTAGTTTTTAAGCTAATATATAGCTTAGAATTTTTAATTAATTTAGGAATATAAATACCAAGTATACACCCAATTATAATACCAATTACTTCAGCCCATAAAGCAGTATCTTGTACACCTGATATATTTTGAACAAACTTGCCAATAAATGTACCAACAAATGCTCCTAAAAAGTCACTAAAAGTATTCCCCCAACCAGCTGATTCTAAATTATCTAATTTTTTCGATCTGAATATAGGATCTAGAGAAGACATACCAAAGTATAGACCTCCATTATCAATCATACCAAAAATTGTACTAGATACTAAACCAACTAATATACCGCCAATAGTTGCACTTTTACCAGTAAATCCAAGGAAATCGTTTATTCCATCACCTTTTTCTTTTCTTGTGAAAAATGCAGCTACAAAAGATAATACGATTAAAATAACACAAACTAATACTAAATAACCAATTGATTTCCATTCCTTTGATGTTACTGGGTCTCCAGGTTGGGGCTCAGAAGTAGTACTGGGTGTCTCACTATCTGTCATATATTCTTTAAAAACTTTTTTACGATTATTTTTAACTTTCATTGTATATATAGGATTATAAAATTTTGAATTTATTTAAAATTTTTAAACAGTTTTTTAATAAATTTAGGTAAAATTAAACAAAATGTAATTTACAATATATACTATTATATATCACAAGTACTAATTTATAATATTAAATAAAATTTCAACTGCATTATAAGCAGCTCCTCTTAATAATTGGTCTCCTGAAATCCAAAAGTTCCATCCAATATTTTCTGGTAAAGAATAATCTGGTCTAATATGTCCAATATATACTTCATTTTTATTTGATGATATAATTGTATCAGGAAATATACAATTATTTTTATCATCTAATAAAACTATATTTTTATCATTTTGTAATAATCTAATAATTTCTTCATAAGTTATCGGTTTTTTAAATTCAATATTAACACTTTCACAATGACTTCTAACCGTTGGAACTCTAATACAAGTAGCTGTTAGCCTTAAATCATCAAGATTAAATATTTTTCTAGTTTCATTTATTAGCTTCATTTCTTCAGTATTGTAATGATTCTCGGTTAAAGGAGAATTATGAACAAAACAGTTACTTACATATTGTCTATTCCAAAAGGTGGTTGTTAAAGGTTCAATATTAGAATATTGTTTCATTTGTAATTCCAACTCTTGTAATCCCTCTTTTCCAGCACCAGATGCTGCTTGGTAAGTTGATACTACTAATCTATCAAACCCAAACTCTTTTAATGGTTCTAATAGACATGATAAGATAATAGTACTACAGTTTGGATTAGCAAAAATATAATTTTCTATTTTTGGAAAATTAACATGCGGTATAACCAAAGGTACTTCCGAGTGCAATCGTAATGCACTAGAATTATCAATTAATATAGATTTAGTACCTTTAATTTTTTGATAAATTTCTAAAGCTAGATCTGAACTTGAACAATTGATAAATACATTTATTTCATCAAAATTAATATCATCGCATGTTTTTATTATTAATTTATCATCCCTAAAAATAATTTCTTTACCTTTTGACGATAGACTAGCAATCATTTGTATTTCCTCAAATTTATCTAGATTTCTTTTTTCAAGTAATTTTATAATTTCATTACCAACTAATCCAGTTGCGCCAATTATTATAAGCTTCATAGTATTAATATTATACTAAGGATGAAATGTGTTTATATCAATTTTTTTAAAATTTAATATAGAAATAGAGTAGAGGATAATTGTGTTACTTATTGTACTATATAGTAAATAAAAAATTAATAAAAATATATTATAATTATTATAAAATTATGTTGATAAAAACTAGATTTTAAAATTATTATAATTTTTTAATATAAAATTATAAACGAGAGTAAACAATAAAATAAAAATAATTATTTTATAAAAAATATGTATAAAAAAATTTAAATTCTATGTTTTTAAATAATTAATTTTGAACGCACTAGATAAAAAGTATTATATTTTATTTATATAAATTATTTTAGAAATATTAAAAAATTATTTTCTAAGTGAATATATATATATGAGTAGTACTCTAACTTATCGTTATGAAAATTTTCATAAATTCAAAAAAGGAGGTGTTTATCACCAAGGTAAAGAAGAGATAATGGACGGAACAGGTTCTGGTCTAAAAATCTTCTACACAAACAAAGTAGGTGAAGATGAATCTAAAGGTTACGTTTTAAAAGTTGTTGAAAGTAGTAAAGGTAAATACAGCGTTAAAGAAACTAAAGATGGAAAACAATCTGAATCCGAAGTTGATGACAAAGGATTAGTTGCAATGGTTAAAGCTAGTAAACAACTTGGAGATTTCGGAGCTCACGTTGTTAACTTTCTTACCAAAGAAAGAGGTACTTACAAAGGCAAGAAAGTTTCTAAAAAGGCTTCTGCTACACACAAGAAGGCTTCCAAGAAGGCTTCCAAGAAATCTTCCAAAATGAGTGTAGGTGGTAAAGCAAAGAAGGCTTCCAAGAAGGCTTCCAAGAAGGCTTCCAAGAAATCTTCCAAGAAAGCTTCCAAGAAAGCTTCCAAGAAATCTTCCAAAAAGAGTGTAGGTGGTAAACCTAAATCCAAGAAAGCTTCCAAAAAGGCTTCCAAGAAAGTTTCCAAAAAGGCTTCCAAGAAAGTTTCCAAAAAGGCTTCCAAGAAAGTTTCCAAAAAGAGTGTAGGTGGTAAACCTAAATCCAAGAAAGCTTCCAAAAAGGCTTCCAAGAAAGTTTCCAAAAAGGCTTCCAAGAAAGTTTCCAAAAAAGCTTCCAAGAAAGTTTCCAAAAAAGCTTCCAAGAAAGTTTCTAAAAAAGCTTCCAAAAGTCAAGTAGGTGGTGCTAAGAAAGCTTCAAAGAAAGCTTCCAAAAAAGTTAAGAAATCTTCTAAAAAAGTTTCTAAGAAATCTTCCAAAAAGAGTGTAGGTGGTAAAGCCAAGAAATCTTCCAAGAAGGCTGTCAAGAAATCTTCCAAGAAATCTTCCAAAAAGGCTTCCAAGAAATCTTCCAAGAAGAGTGCAGGCGGTAAAGCTAAGAAGGCTTCCAAGAAGGCTTCCAAGAAGGCTTCCAAGAAAGTTTCCAAGAAGGTTTCCAAGAAATCTTCCAAGAAGAGTGCAGGTGGTAAAGCTAAGAAGGCTTCCAAGAAGGCTTCCAAGAAAGTTTCCAAGAAGGTTTCCAAAAAGAGTGTAGGTGGTAAGAAAGTTACTGAGGAACCTGTTCAATTACAAAAAGGTGAAGATAAAAAAGTATCTGAAAAAGATTCTAAGAAATCCAAGAAAGATTCTAAAAAATAATTAATTTTATAAACCAGTTTGAATAAAATATATATAGTATTATAAATACATTCTAATGAATGAATTTATAATGTTAAATTGGCATCAATTTGATTTAAATTATCAAATAATAAATCAATTAAAAACCAAAAAAATTAAAAAAAAACATAGAGATGAAATTAAGTATAGAATTGATAAAGACTTTCGATTAAACATAACAAAAGAATAAATTAAATAAAGTTATGTTAATACCATATAATTATTTTGACGGTAAAAGGTTTAATGATAATTTAATAAATGTATTATCAATAGTTGGTATATAGACATCCTTATCAATAATTTGAATACATTTTGAAAACTCTAGTGAATCAATTTCATTAATAATTAAATTCCGGCAATTTATACTATATTTTACTGTCAAATCATCAATATAATTTTGGGCCATATTTTCATCTGAATTACTTTCATTAGTGCGAAAATTAAAAATATGGTCTTTATAGTTATCATTAGTGAGAACATTGCATTCTAGTAACAAAGACAAATAAATTATATAAAAATCATCGTTTTCATTATAAGGAGTTTCAAAAATAAACTTTGAACCATAACTCTTAATTTTTTCTATACATTTAATAATATTACTGTTTTTTGAAGAACCCTTATAAGATGTCTTCAAGTGACGATTGTGAATAATAATAATTGGTATCATATTAATACCTAAATAATATTCTATCAAATCTACCAAGAGAGTATATCCTAATATGGTAATATTTCCTCCCACCGAAAAAAGAATATTACCTGCATCAATAATGATTTTATCTTGATAAATAGATGTTAGATTTTTATAAAAAGAGATCAATATATCTTTCTTCTTAATATTAATTTGAGATAGTATTTTATTAATAATAGCCTTATTAAATGGATATTTATGTAGAATATTATAGTCATCAATAGGTAGTTGAGAATCATATTTATTTAACTTAATATATAACGTATCTAGTAGTCCTATAAATTTATACATTTTATTATTTATCAAAAATAATAAATTAGATGAATCAAGATAATAATTTCTAATTAAATAGACAAAATTTTTAAGTGCTTTGTCAAAATTACTTGAATAATAGTAATGAGTATAAATTAGTATGTCACGTTTCATCAAATTCGTCAGATGAAGTGAATAAAAAGAATCTAATTTCTCATTATCATTTGACATAATATAAAATTTAATCACTAATGATACGAATCCTCTATATTCTTTTTCATAAGAATATGAATCTTTTAGCATACTTTCAATAAGAGTACTCGCTTCAGCGATACTTTCCCCCTCCAATAATTGATGCAAAACATAATTTACATTTTTTCTTTTATAATTTGAAGAAGTCATAACCAACATAGTAATATTAATTGATAAATATTTTTCAATTTTTTAAAAAAAGAATGATAATGATAATGAAAAATTAGTCTAAATATTCTCGTTTTTCTATAAATTTATTTGTCAATATATATAAGATATGGGATACAAGTTTATAAAGCTTCTTGGTAAAGGTTCGTATGGCTCTGTATATTTAGCACAACGAGAATCAGACCTAGGTACTGATGAATATGTTGCCATTAAAAAGTTTTATATGAATGATAAAAATTCTTATAAAAGCTTTAAAAATGAAGTCAAAATCTTAAAAAGAATAAAAAGTGATTATTTAATAAAGATTTTAGACTATTATAAAGATTCAAAATATATGTATATGGTTATGGAATATGCTCCTATGGGAGATTTGGAAGAATACATTCGCAGTATGTATCAAAAAAAAAGTACAATTAGTAACAAATTTTTCGATACAGTAATTTATCAAATTAAAGAGGGGTTAAATATTTTACATCAAGAAAAAATTATACATAGAGATATTAAAACATCTAATATACTTATTTTTAATAATAACTTGGTAAAAATAACCGATTTTGGAGTTTCAAAAATTTTAGAAAATAATAATCTATTAGCTTATTCAAGTATAGGAACACCTTATTATATGTCACCGGAAATGATAAATGGAAATCCGTATAATTTTAGTATTGATTTCTGGGCATTAGGATGTGTAATTTATAAAATGTTAACTAATAAATATCCATTTGAAGCCAATAATATTGCCGGATTAATATGTAAAATAAAAGCAGGGAAATATGATTTATCAAAAATACCTAATAAATATAAAAAACTAGTTTCAAAATTAATTGATAATAAGTATTCTAGAGGAAATGATTCAGATGTTGATAAATTTATTTTTTCAAAATGCAATACCTTTATTAATTTTCATAAATTAAATATAAATGATGAGAAGTATGTTGAAGATTTAAAAAATACAGAAATTGAACCAACTGAACATTCAAATAAATTAAAATTAGATCCAATTCCAAATAGTAGATATGATTATAAACATCTAATTAAAGAATATGATAACATAAATAAGGAAAAATTAATTCCAATAATAGATAGAGATGTCAAATGTTATAATAAATTAAAATTAGAACCAGTACCAAATAATAGATATGATAATATAAACAAGGAAAAATTAAATCCAATAACAGGACGAAAGGAGCAATATTATAATAAGTTAAAATCAGAGTACATGTCAAATAATAAATATGATTATAAATATCAAATTAAAGAAACTGATAATATAAACAAGAAGAAATTAATTCCAATAATAGGACAAAACGACCAATATTATAATAAACTGGAGGAAAATAATGAACCAATAATTATAAAACATAATGATAGAGATAAATATGATAGTTATTATAATAAGCTTGCACCAATTAATAATAATGTAAACTATAATCGATACAAAAAAAATAATGATATATACAAAAATTATTATAATCTCGAATCAAATAAAAAAAAAAAAAAAATATTTTTACCAGAAATAAAGAAAAAAATACCAAGCAAATATTATAATTATGAAGGTAAAATAAATAAAAAAAATTTTATTGAATTTAATATTAAAAATATTAAAAATTTAGAATATCAAAATCAGATATATAAAAGGATAAAATTAAGATAAACTTAAAATATCACTCTAAATATTAATATCCAAATCTAAAGATAATTTATTATCACATTTATTATCTTTATTTCCATATTCATCTATTTCTTCAATACTATTATGTATATACCCTAGACACATCTTATCATCTAATAACCCGATTGAAGGATTAATCTTATTTCCAAATAAACTAATTTTTGTATTATTTGAGTTTTTATATCCATAAATAATGTTTTCTGTATAAAGATTTAAACTAATATTATCATTTTTTAATTTGGAATTAATTGTTCCAGATAATATTTCGAAATTATTTTGTTCTCCATCTGTTTCATACTTTAACCCAATATTAATATTATCTTCTAATTTGTAATTAGCTGTTAGATACATATTTAAATCTTTTAAAGTAGATGGGATTCTATTTTTATCAGTTAGTAAATCAAATTTAACCACTATTGGTCCTAGATTAGATTCTAAGCAAATACCATTTTCATTAGTACCGTCTTTCTTTTTAGTAATGATTCCTAAATCAGAATGAGTTAAATTTAATTCATAATCTAAATTTGATATACTAATATTATTTAGGTCTACTTGAGCTTGGCCTTTAAATTTCATTAAATAAATTTATATAATATTTTCTAATAGGTATTAAAAAAGTATTATATATATATCACATAATATTGATTAAAATAAGGTACCCATTATCATCTTCTATTTTGATATAATTCTTTTCTTTTTCAGAATAATAAGAATATTTACAAGAAGGTAACAAATCAACAAGATTAAATTTGATAAAATGGTCTAAACTGGTTCTCTTTATAATTGAAGGTGCACTCTTTTTGAGTATAAACTTATAATACTCTTTGTCATTAGATGGATAATTATATTGAACTCTTGCAAAATTTCTAGCTGCAGAACTGTCTTGGATACTAAACATATGTTTGACACTTTCAGTTATAATTTCATTACGATGACCCGAACTATAATGAACTCGATTAACACCCAAATCTCTCATCATACTTAGACACTTGCGACACGGTCTTGAATTGGCTAAACAACCATTTCGAGTGACTCGAACAACCATAACATCAACCTTCTTTGCCTTATATTCTTGGTCCCAAAAACACCATCCTTTACACTTGCTATAATAAATATTCCTACCATAAAACGTCAGCAATGCTCTTGCTTCGGCGTGAAGGCTAGGAGTATAATGACCCCTACACAGATTGCGGTCTGCGTTGCATACGCTATCTGAAAGTTTTTTATTATTTTGAACAACGGCGGCCGCTAGATGATGTTGTAATGTACTTTGTTCTGCCTGATTAAACAGGTTATTTATCAATGGTGAATTAATATTAGGCATATAGATTTTATTAATATTAATTATTAATATATTTCAATTTTTTTAAATATGTCATTTATATGTCAAAATATCAACTAAAAATTTAACAAATGTTATATTTAGTGTATTATTATATATTCTTCATCTAGATCATATTCAATATTATCTTCAATATTATCTTCAATATTATCTTCAATATTATCTTCTTTATTTACTATTATATTAGTATTATCTTCTAGTCCATTGTCACTATCACACTTTCTTAAATTTAGTGAATATAACAGGTTAGAATCAGTTTGAACTCCTTTATCGCTCGTACAAGATATTTCCGATTCTATATTTTCATTAGTTTCTGAGTATATTAACCATCTTTTAAAATTTAAATAATTCTTAAAAATGTTATACGTTGGTTTATTCACAGTTTCATCAAATAAAATTATATTTGGTATAATAGGTGGTAAACGTTTACTTACTGTAAATATATTTACTTTAAATGGATTTACCTTATAAGGATACCAAGAACTTTGAATATTATAAAATAAATTATTATTTCTATTACTATTAGAATATCTGAAGAATCCTATATTTGGATTTCCGGTTAAATTATAATTAAACATCCCTTAAATTATAATTAATAACATTTTATTTTTATAGCATTTGTTATATAGAAATGAATTTAATATTCTTCTTTAGATAAAATAAGTGTTCTTATTGCTATGCAAATAAAAATATTAAATAATATACTCCTTGGCTCGAATAGTTAACCATGATTCAATACCTTTTTCATCAAAGTAATTTAAAAGTTCCTTAACTTTATCTTGGTCAATATTATATCTATTTTTTATAGCATTAAAAAGGTCCCATGAAGTTGTATCGGTATCAGCATTGTGAACAAAATAGTAAATATTACTATCTTGTGTTTTATATCCAACAAGGACTGTATCTGAATAGAAAGGTGTCAATGTTGACCATAAATGTTCTGGTAGAAAATGAAGATTAGTTTGAAAAAAATTACTAAACTTTTTCGTTCTAGAAAATTTTTGTTGCCATCCGTCAGCTTTTTCATTCTCTGATAGAAATTTAGCCTTCTTTAATTCTCGACCATCAACAGTAAACTTTACTTTTTTATCAGACTCCATTGCAGCTTCAATTATAGAAGCTTTCGTTTGTTCAGAACTTGAAAAAGTAAATTTTAAATTTTTATGTGGGTACTCGATATAGTTTTCTAATAGTTCCATATAATTCATATTCTTAAGATATCGAAATGAAGGAATTCTTTTCTTTGATTCAGTATTATTTTGTGACTCGGACATTATATTTATAAATAATAATTCCAACTCATATATATATCAATTTTTTTAGAAAAAGACGAATGATATATTTACATATAAGATTAATGATGCATTTTCGTACATGATGAATGATATATTTACAAATAAGACGAATTATGCATTTTCGTACAAGATGAATAAAAATTGATATAAATATTTAAAACTTGTATATTATATGTAGATAATGAGTCAATTTAAAAAAATAGAAATTACGACACAAGAACTTTTGGATTGGAAAAGGAACAAGTTATTTAATCCAAGAAGTAATAGACCAATAAAAGAAAATAGTAGATTATTTAATTATATTCAAGAAAAATATAATAAAGTTTTCCCTCTCGGATTTGATATTTTTGATTCAAATGAAGAGAGAGACCCTGTATCTCTAAATTATTTTTATAGTTATGATTTATCAAATAATAAACAATTGATATATACCAATATTAGTAATTTGATATTGTATCAAGAATCGGAATCTATAATTAGATGTTTTGAAAAGGAGTCACTCCAACATTTAAAAGCATATAATATTATGAACCACCCAGTCTCTATGAAAAGTATACCAAATATTATTATTCAAGCTATTCCAGATATGGTTATAAACAAAGAAATGTCGCTGGAAGAAAAAGCTCTCCAAGTTTTCCAATTATTTACTGAAATATCTATTTTTATTAATTATAAATTATATTTAAATCTTAAAAAAACAGACTTATTAACGTTAAATTATGAGATTAGTGATTTTTATTCACAAAATTTATCTATAGATGATAGGAAAAAAATAGATAAAAAAGACGGTAAACAGTTTTTCCATCTAAGTAAAGATATGTTACAAGACAAAGAAGAAGATTTTATCAAATTCTATATATTAGAACAGATTGAACATATTTTATCTTATTCTGAAGATGATTTTAAGTTTATGTTAAATTATATTGTTCTAGGTGGGCTATCTTTAGTTATTAAAGAAGTAAAAGAATATTATGATAGTTTTAATTTTTTATTTTAAAAATTTATCAAGTTAATTAATGGGAAACACTTTGTGTAAACAGTTTAAGAATGTAGAAGAATTAAATAGTAAATGTCCAATCTGTTTACTTGATTTTACTAATAAACATAATAATATAAAACTCGCTTGTTCACATCGAATACATACTGAATGTGGAAAATACTTATGTAAGGATTATTTGATAAGTGAAAATAAAATTAATTGTCCTTTATGTCGACTTCAAATTAAGAAATATGAAATTAATTCATTTTTAAAAAATAAGTTACATGATGTAGAAATTGATGATCCAAAAGAATGGTGTAGAAAAGATATTATTGATATCGATAATATCTTTTATGGAAAATATAGATTTAAAAAATTAAATGTGTCTAATTATCCTAATTTATTAGACAACAACTTTTCTGAAGACAAAATAAAAAAAGTTTTTTTTATTCCAACAATTAAAAAGGATGATATAGAAGTACCATTTTATCTTAAAATAAAAGGTCTTCGTAATTTTAAAATAGATAATCATGAATTGAGTAATAGTAATTTAGAATTTCAATTGTATATGAACTTGGAATTGAATAATTATAAGATATATAATTATTATTTAGGAGAATTAAAATTATATATGATGAAACAACTATATTTAGATAATTTTAATTACTTATCATACAATAAGGATATTTTGAATTCTAATAAAGATATATCAGAACTTCGTACATGTATAGAAAATACTGATGAAATTAAGATATTTGATATTTATAATGGTGAAATACACGATGAATTTAAATTAAAAACATCATCGTGTGATATAATTGTTAAACCTATAATTTATATACAGAATAATAATTTATTCTATATTAATAAACTTATTTCTGTATTATACTATTAATAATATGGATATGGTAATAGAATTGTGTACATTCATGATTACAATGTCCTGATTCTAAACATATATAACATTCTCTGCGATAGTCATTTATTCCAATATTAAACAATCTATTGGTTTTATAAATTGAATCTTGCCATATTAATCTAAATTCCTGAATTTGTTCATCGGAATATGTTAAATATTTATGAATGATTCCTTTAATATTATCATTTAGTAACATTATTAAATGCTTAGATTTAAATATTTTAAATCCTAAAATATTATAACTATATTTACTCATGTACTAAAATATATTATTGACATTTCATCTTTTTAAAGATACATATGTAATAAGTTAAAGTGTCTAACCAACTAATAGAAGAATTATTTAAAAAGATATAATTTTTACAATACCGTATTAGTTTTGATTCGAATTGGATTGAATATTAGTATCATAAATATTATCAATATTATCAATATCATCGATTTTAATAATTTCATAATATTATCAATATTATCAATATCACTAGGTTCATCAGTTTCATTAGTTTCGTCAGTTTCATCAGTTTCAGTCGCGGTAATAGTGTTGTCAATATCATCAATATTGTTAATATCATCAGTTGTGTCAATATCATCCGTATTGTCAGTGTTGTCAATAGTTTTTGTTACCTTTCTGGAAGATGTACTTGTAGGTGTCATATTTATTAATTTTTTATATTGTGTTTGTGTTAATTCAGATTGTTTTTTTAATAATAGTTCATTTAAATTTGCAAGTTTTATTCTATTTTCTTCTAATTTTTTATCTGATGATGTTTTATCTATATTTAAAATTAAATTATCACGTAAACTTTTAATATATGCTATATTACCTTCATCTAATTCATTGGTTTGATTAATAATTAATTTTTTATTTTCTTTTAATTCCTTAGTTATAAAAGAACTATCTTTAATTTTTCCAATTAATAGTCTTTTATTCTTATTGTTATAATTATATTTTAAATCATCAATATCTTGTTCACCGTTCTCCATTTTATCTTTTAAGGTTCTTGATATCTTTTTATTTTTTATATTCGCTTCTTCAATTACTTTTAAACGAATATTTGCTTCATTTTCTATTCTATAACTTTCTCTTCTACCAACACGGGTTAATCTATTTATTTCCACATGTCGTTCTTCAAGACCATTCTCTAATATTGGTTCTCCGTCATTTTCACACTTTTTATTTTGTTTAATATTAGTAAAATGTGATTTTCGTAGATTTGAATCTTTAATATTAATTTCATCAAGACATAAATTAATATCTGAATTACCATATTTTGGAATAATATATGCTGCTCCTTTTCCTGATTTACTAGATGATTTATTTATTTTTGAAGAACATCTATTATCAAACAGTTGTGGATATTGGTCTTCAGGTTGATATCCAAAGACATTTAATGAATATTTAGTATAGTTATTATTCTTGATACCCTCAAGACCATATGGATTTTGTTTATTATTTTGAAAAGCAAGCCCACCTTTAATTTTATTAGATGGGTCTGTATTTAAATTATATCCAGTTGCAGAATTAACACATGCGCACTCTTCATTGCCATATATTAATTCACCATTATCATTAAAACAGTTTTTATTCTTTGAATTCCACATTCTAACCTTTTTCCCATTGTTATTAGTGCCTATAATTATACACCCGCGATCATATAGATCTTTTGCACACTTATTTACAACCCAACCATCGCATATACCTTCTTCTCCTGGTTTTAATGTATCTCCACATAGTTCATCTCTATTTCCTTTAAATTGGAGACCTACATTTGATACTCCAATACATTTTTTATCTTTTTTACATCTTTTATCACTTTCATCTAAAGCTTCCGGCAGCTTAATAGTTATAAAGTCATTTATTCCAGGATTTTCTTTAATAATATCCATACAACATGCTTTAATTTGATTGACAGGTTGTTTAATTAACTTATTACTATCAGATTCTTTATCATAAATTTCTGTTTTTTCTTTTAATATTTTGATAACTTCTTGTCCAAGTAATGTATCATTTCTTATATTCTTATTATTATTTCCAGTAGTTAATGTATTTCCCATTATATTATATATTTTTAGATAAAAAATTTTTGTGAATATTCTCCTTATGAATAATATATTGTAAACAAATATATTGTAAAAAATATTTATTTTTTACAGTCTATTTTATTATTTTTCACCAAGTAAAATTTTCTAGAATAATTCAAGGTGCATTTTCTCCCAAGGACCTCTATTTCCATTCGAAAATCTTGCTGCTGCATTCCAATTACTATGTTGCATTCTATATCCATTTCTATTAGATCTTAATGTTAATGAATCACCATTCTTAGCAACTTTCTGACCTCCAATATAGATATTTTTACCAGCAGGTAGATGAAGGTTACCGTCTTTATCAATACGGACAAGATTTGGTCTACCAAGATGCACCTGTCTATTACTAGCACATCCAATAACAACATCTTGATTGTCTTCAGAATATAAACCAGGAATACCCCAAGCGGCACCAACTCTTAGTCTACCTTTATTTTCAGCATCTTTAATCCAAGTTCTTCCGCCAGTAACTGTTAACCCGTTACCGGAGCTGATGTTACCAGTAGCTTTGATATTACCTTGTCCTGGTTGACCCCAATAACCAACACCAAGACCACCTTTTCCTTTACGTACATCATTAATAGAGAAACCTCCATATGTTGCAACTTGACCAACACTATTTCCTTCTGGATTAATTCTTAACCAATCGCCGCCAATTCTCGAGTAACTAGGAGCATTAACACCTTTATTAGCATTTAGTGGTTTATTACTATAAGAAGAAATAGTACCATTAATTTGTAATCCTTTATTCATGTAAAAACTAGCAGCATTTGTAGTAAGATGACACCATCCTGAATTTAAACTACCAAAAGTAGAAACCTTGCCGTGACCATGTACTTTTAGACCGGTATTAGTGTTAATATCAACATGTGTACCCTTTATTTCTGTACTACCTCTAATGTAATTTGAACCTTTGCCAGCATAGTTAAAATGAGTTGCCCCGCCAGTAGTATTATTTGCATTCTTGGCATTAGTAATATTAATACCTTTGGCATTATCAACAAAATTTACTTCACCTCTCATTTCAGTCTTACCTCTAATATAATTTAAACCCTTGCCTTGATAATTAAAATGAGTTCCCCAGCCACTAGTATTATTTGCATTCTTGGCATTATATATATTAATACCTTTGGTAGTATCAACAAAATTTGTTTCACCTCTCATTTCAGTCTTACCTCTAATATAATTACTACCAATAATATGATTTTGACTGGTAACACCATCGTTAAAACGAGTAGGTTCGCCGGTAGGATTATTTGCATTCTTGGCATTCGAAATTGTAACACTTTTGGTACTATCAATAAAATCTACTCCACCTCTCAACCTAGTCCAACCACTGATATAGTTGATTGACTGTCCATTATGGTTAAAATGAGTACTTTGACCACTAGGATTATTTGCATTCTTGGCATTAGATATATTAATACCTTTGGTAGTATCAACAAAATTTACTTCACCCTTCAATTCTGTTTGACCTCTAATATAGTTTTTACCCTCTTTCTTATAATTAAAATGAGTAGGTTCGCCGGTTGGATTCTTAACCTGTAAATTACCATAATGAAGTGCATTACCATCGCTATCAAACACATGTTTTACTGTTTCACTGTCTGGAACACATTTACCTGTTTTACATGAATTACCCCAAATTTGTAAAGATTCATTGTTATTATCATTTAATGTTAATCTAAGATGATTAGCATCTTTATTTCCAACCTTTCTTAAATTATATGGATCGCCGTCTTCACCTTCGCCAAAGGTGATTCTACCATCTTTAGGAATGTTTAAATGTTTAATATCGGATTTATCAATTTTCATTTTTTTACCACTTGCTGGTTTAATATGGATATTCCCATCTTTATCTAAAGGCACGGCTAATTTATCTTTAGTTTTAGTAATTGTATTAATTTTGGTACCGTCAGATAGATGAAATCCTCTAGCTTTAATAATCCCACCTAATTCAAGATTACCCACTAGATTAATACCATCTGTTAATCTTACGTTATTCTTTATTAATTTTTGAAATAATAATTGGTCTTCTTTAGATAATTGTCCATCATCGTTTAATTTCTGTAATATTGTAATTTCTTTTTTAATTTCTTCTTCTTTTATTTCACCGCTTTTCATTCTTGCAGTAATTTCTTGAATTCTATCGGAAACATCAACAGTTTCTGTTTCTTCGTCAATCTCAGCAAAATTTTCAATATTTTTATTACGGACAAATTCTCCGAATATATTATAAAGATCGTTCATATATACTTTAATTTAGAATAAATTATTTATTATTTATTATTAATTAAATGTTTATTATTTTTATATTATTTTTTTAAATGTAATTTTATCAATTCTATATCCATCTCTATTGTGCCAAGGACTCTTGACCCATAAATCTTTATTATATAATGGAACTAAATAAGCATCTGTAATAATTTTTTGTCCAATATATTCATTATTAACCCATTGTTGAATTGTAATCTTCTTATTATCAGGATCTTTAGTAACTCTAGACCTAATTGATAATGGATATCCTTCTTTTCTAAATTGTCTTGGAATTTCAAAATCATACGTTTGATTCCAAGTCTGGTTAGTTCTAATTATGAATTGAAATTTCCAAGGTTCTTTAGGTTTGATAAATAATGCGGGGGACCTCTCCGAATTCTTATTACCATAATGATAAACATTTCGCCAAGAATCACTATTTTTATCTAATCTGGTTGTAACTATTATTTCATAACTATTTTCTCCTAATACTTGATTTAATTTGGAATTTTTATATTGTCTTGGTTTATTATCAACAGCATTAACATCTATTTCAACATCTGCATCATAATTAGTTATTTCTAATTTAGTTGGTTCGCTATTTTTTGCAATAGGTTCATTATCTTGAGATTCATCGCCTTGAGATTCATTTGAATTTTTAACTTCTCTTAATTGAGTTGTTATATCTTTTAATTTAGCTTCTAATTTTGATTGTCTATCTTTCATATAACTCATTTCACTTACGAATTTTGTATCTATACATATTGGATTTTTAGAATTTGAATCGTAAATACAAAATTTACCATAAACATTTGTATTACCTCTTAATTCTGTTTTACCTCTTATGTAATTTTCACCTCGATTCTTATAATTAAAATGTGTACTTAATCCTGTTGGATTATTTCCTGTTTTATTATTCTCAATATTTAAACTAGATGGACCCATAAAATTTACCTCTCCTTTCAATTCTGTTTTTCCTCTAATATAATTTTCACCTTTATTTTCCCAATTAAAGTGTGTTTCCCAACCATCTGGATTATTATCATTAATTGGGTTTTCAATACTAAGTTGGTAAGGTCCTGCAAATTTTGTATTTCCTCTCAATTCTGTATTTCCTCTAATATAATTTTCTGATTTATCATTCCAATTAAAATGAGTACCTAAACCAGTTGGATTATTTTTACTTTTGGGGTTTTTAACATTTAAACGCATTGTATTTTGAACATCAGAATTTACAACACTAGAACTAATATAATCAGATTTAATTTTCTTTGTTAATATCTCAGTACTTGTAATATCATTATCAACACCTAAACTACCTGCAATATCTAATGTTGTTTTTGGATTTTTTCTATTAATACCAATTTTTGAATCTTCATAATGGACATTGTTAGGAAATGCCAGTTTAGGAACCTCCTCCATAAGAGTACCGTCTGATAAATAAAATGCACTTGCCTTTATTGTACCATCCATTTCCATATTACCAGCTAATCTAATACCATCTGTTAATCTTGTTTTAGGAAGCTTAGCTTCAGAAATAATATCTGATATACTAAATTCATCATCTAAACTATCTAATATCCTTTCAATGCTAATTCCTAATCGTCTAGCATAAATTGCATCTATTAATTGGTCGCCAATTGATACTATATTATAAATTGTAAATCCGACCTTAATCGCAAGAAATGCGACAGCAAGACTTATATCAGCATTGACAAGTTTGGTAGCATCTACTAACTCAATCTTAAAATATATTGCTTGTTTACCTTCGTTGTTGGTCAAATTATTGTCTCTCAAATCTAGAGTATTTCTCTCAGTTAATTTTACTTTTTTATTCGCTTCGTCAATTAATCTAACACTATGAATAGCTATTTTCTCTCTTTCATTTCTTGGTATCCAATCTCTGTATTTATTTTTTAATTTAGTTCTTATATTAGCAATACATTTAGGAGTCGGGCCATCAGTTGATTCTATAATAGTATCATTTGTAGTTTCAGATGAAAAAGTTTCTATATTATTTAAATTAACTAGTTCTCCAAAAGCATTATATAATTTCTTAGACATATATCTTATTATAGAAAATAATTGAAAATTAGAATAATAAAAAATTTAAATTATTTATAATGGGTATAATTGAAGAATTATATAATTTTAGTTCTTATAAAGATAAGTTTTCATATACTATTTTAGTTCATAGCTATAATAATGAAGAACTTTTAGGTACAATTAATAAAAAATTAGAAAATATTAATAAAAAAATAAGTAATCCTTATCAAAAAAAATTTATTAATGATAGGATACATAGTCTTATTACACACTTGGAATCAAATTTTAAAAAAACTGATGAGATTAATGCTATCTTTCTAATTGATACAAAAGTAAATAGAATCGACTTGTCTAAAAAAGATAAATCTTTTTGTAACCAATGGAAGATATCAAAGTTTATTTTTGATTATGATGAACAATTTAATATTGATTTTTTAGTAGAACTATTATCTACTAAAATGATTAAAACAGTATTTAAATTTGATAAGAGTAATTATTCAGTAATTGAAATGGATAGTACTAAATCAAAAAGTTTAGAATCACATTCTAGTTTAGATGAAGAATCTATTACTAAAATGATTACTAAACATAATCCAGTTATATTATATGGTATAAACCAAATACTTAAAAAATTATCACATCTTGAAAATAATGATTTGACAGTAACCTATCAAAATATGTCAAACGAAGATGTTATAGATATTATTAAAACTAAAAGTATTGAGAAAAATCAAGTAATTTTTAAAGAAGAATTTCTTGATAATATTATTAATCCATCAATTGAAGATAAACTTGTCTATGGAAAGAAAGAATTAGGAATAGCCATACAAAACTATATGATAAAGAAATTATTTATTAATCCAAAAATGTTAAAAAGTTTAAAAGAAAACGCAGATGCTTCTATTTTAAACTTTGAAATAGTTATTGTTCAATCTATTAAAACAGGTGATTATGGACAGACACTTAATAAAGATTACGGTGGAATGGTTGGTATTAAATATTATTAAATTTATTTATTAAATTTATTTATTATATATATTTATTAAATATCTTATATGTCTATACTATCATTACAAGTATCTTGTCTATACTTATTCTTCTGATTATCATTATGATTATCATTATCTCTGACAATCTTTGTCGGTTGTATCCTACCCAATATTTCAGGTAATTCAATATTATTCCAATTTGTTTTAAATTGTTTTTTCTTTAACTCTTTGGTTTCATCATATCCTTTACAACAATCAGGACACCAACATTTAAGTCTTTTACATCCCCTAAAACCACATGGTAAACAAAACCACTCATAACAACATACTCCGCAACACTGTTGACTATCAATGAATTCGCCAGTACTAATTAATCTATTAAACCATTCAATTATATCATTAGAAAAATTTGGTGAAATTTCAATTAATCTATCAAAGTCTTCTTGGCAACTTTTAAGGTATGGTAATGGGGCTTGTCGGTCTGTTCTAACTTTTCCTAATTCTAACTGAATTCCACGAGAATATTTATCCCATGATATGCTAGCAAATCGATGTCCTTCTAACATTCCAGTCACATTTATATACTGTGCAATTGTTCCTAAAATAGCAGATAATATATTAGCGCCCCCTATTATAAGAATTAATAATCCAGCATAAGATGGATCAAAACTTCCTTGGGCAAAATTACCCGTTCCTGTTAATGTTGATAAAATAATGATTGGGATATTGAACCATGCATTCAAACACCAATACTTTTTACTAGCCCTGTCGTGCATAGATTTGAAACATAAAGCTTTATCAGCCCATTTTTTTAATATATTTTCTTGTTCGGGTTTCCAAATAGTTCTATTTTTTATATTAATATGTTGACTGGAACTTTCTATAACCGAATCTGATATACTAGTTTCTGACATTAAAAATAATAAAAATTATTCTTTAACTTTAAATTAAATATATAGATTCTTAATATAGTCTGGAATCTTTTCCTTTACCTCTTCTCTTATCTTCTTTAACTTGATAAATCCATATTCAAAATCTTCAAACTCAAGTTCTTTATTACCAGCGCCATCATCAATAGATTCCTTTAGTAATCTCATACTATATCTCTCTTTAGTTAATTGGAATACAGTTCTCATATCACCTGCTTGGTACTTTAAAAGGTCTTTATTCTTTGAGATAAGCTTGAGTAGTTGAGACCTTTTTACGTCATCAGAATCCTTAAAACTCCAGCCATCATCAGCCATGAACTTTAATAAAATCTTTCTCAAGCTATCCTCATCATATGATTCCAAATCAAATCTAACTGGAAATCTACGTTCAAGTCCCTTGTTGTAATTAAAAAAGCATGTTTGTACTTCCTCTTTATATCCTGCAATTATACAAAGAAATTTATCTCCTTTTTCCGTCAAGTTCTGATTAATAGTGTCAATACACTCTTTGGTAAAAACATCTTTCTTTTCGCGATTACCTAAAGAATATACTTCGTCAATAAATAATACCCCTCCTTCAATTGAATTAATTACTTTCTGAGTTTTTACTGCTGTATGTCCACAATATTCACCAATTAAATCTGAACGTTTTGCTTCCATAAATTTTTCATTTTTCAAAAATCCCATTCCTAAATACATTTTAGCGATTATCTTTGCCAAAGTAGTTTTGCCAACACCCGGTTCACCTGTTATTACCACATGATTAATCTCATTCTCATTATTTAATCCATGTAGAAAATAACTAATTTGTTGAAAAATATTCTCTTTGACTTTTTCCATTCCAATTACGTTATTTAATTCAATACAACTTGGAATTAACATGTATAATTTTTCATACTTCTTATTCTTTAATAGGTCAAACCGATTTGGATGTTTTCCAAATTCAATTATATCATTTAAATTAGATAAATCTTTAAAAGTTTCTGTTAGTCTCCTAGTTACTTCTTCATTATCTAAACTTTCATAATTTCGTGGTTTTTTTCTTTTTTCACTTGTTAACCATTTAGATAGTTCAGACCGTTTTCTTTTATTAATATTACTATCTTCTTGTTTTTCATACTTGTCTAAAGACTTTGTTAATTTTTTATTATCATTAGATAACTTGTCAATCGTAGACTTTTCTTTTTTCAAATCATCTTTTATATAATAAATTTTTCTTTGTAGCCGTCTTACCTCCTCATTAACAAATTGATTATACAAGATTGAGTTCCACATATGACTAGATCGTTCATGGGTATCTTGTAAATATTTTTGCCAATTCTGCAAAGTATCTTGTTCTTCATCATAGTATTTGTTTGGATCCATATTAAAATGTTCATTAATAATTAAATTAATTATTATTCAATAATTTTCTATATAAAACTATATGGAAAATTATTTAATAATTTCACATGGTAATAGACATATCAATTTAGATTATGATAACTCTCATTTTACAGTACCAGATAAATTTAACATAATAACTATTACACAACCAAATGAAACTTTATGGGACAAAACGATTAAAATATTTATTACTGAAATTACTAATCTATGTAGAACTCAGTATTATCAAGATAAAATAAATAGTATAATAGAGGAAAAAAATTTACAAAATCGAGCCAAAGAATGCATAAACCTAGAAAATGAAATTATAATAAATTATATTAAAGATAAAATAGTACAAGATATATCTTTACTAAATCCTTTAAGTATAGATGATGAAAATTTAAATCAATTTGAAAGATTTTTATTTAATATAGGTATTGGTCAAATTACTATGGATAGAATTATTAACATTGAAACTTTAGAATCAGAATTATTAAGACAATTAGATGCAGTTAAAAATGAGTTAGTTTTTCAAATTAGAGTATATACTAGTCACTCCCCCGCACCAATCATGACGATAGATATTGACGATGATAATACTTTATTATATCAGGGAATCTATAATTTAGATTCAATTAGGTATGACAAATTATTAAAAGGAGAAAATGTAAATACTAGCATTTTTAATTTTAAAGATACAAATAAATTAGATGATAAATATACAAATATAGATAATGTATTTACCCAATTAAAAAATAATGGTATACCAGGTGGAAATTTGTTTATTATTTCGTGTGCAAAATATGATATTGAAAATAAAAAAAATTTAAAATCTAGAATTAAACTGATTAGAAAAACGTCCAGAGATAATCAAGGACGAGGTGAAAGAAAATATTTTATTTATTATAATTAATAAAATCATCGTATCATGGATATTTAGATATTTCATAAACTTCGAAAATCGTAGAAATTACAAAAAGTGCGATTTAATATACTAACAACTAATGTTATTATTTTCCATTTTATAAAATGGATTATTTACACTACCAATAATTAAAGTACTTGGTGGGTCCATAATATCAATATGTAAATAAATATTTTTTATACAAGCTCGAAGATAACAATTAGATAAATGAAATTTTTTTGTCTTTGTTTCTATATCACCTGTATCTTCATTAAACTTATTTTTACCAATGTTAATCGGGTGAGCCCATAATACTTCACCATTCGATAAACAACAAGCGCAAATTTTAGATTTAATTACAGAAATTACACACGTATTATCAGAATTATTTCCCATCACCGATGAAAACATTTGATACGCATCATCATCTAATCTTGTAATCAAATCATTTCCTTCTTTAGAAACTATATAAGCACCAGATGGTGTCATATGAATTCTTAAATCATCATATTCATATTCTTTTCCGTTCGCTTCAATTATACTTTCTTTGAAAATTATATTTTTATTCTTGGAAACAGTATTTCCTAAAAAATATGCGTCGACTACTTTATCATTTTGAGTTAAACCTGCAATTAACCCTCTATCAAGTTCCTTACCCGATTCTAATTCAAAACTAATTTCTTTATTTCCATTTACGTCAACTATATAACCAAATTTTAATAAAATCTTTAATTCAATATCAGAATCAGTTCCAATACCATCGATAAACTTTGTTTCTTCTTCATCAAATGATATTTCATCAGTAGAACTATCATCATCTTCTTTATTTACTGGATTTAACAACTCTTTTTTTAAACTCATTATATTAATATCTAAATAATGTTTTAAATAATAATAAAGTTTATAGTTTTACAGCTTTAAACATTTAAAATGGGACAAAATCCTATAAAAAGAGGTTTAAAGTTGGCTCTTTAGTCCAACTAGATATTCGTTGTATATTACAACAATATATATTGCTATATTATAATGTCTACTATAATGTCTACTACAAATACTTCCAAAAAACATAATATTTTATTACTTGACATCCGCAACCATGATGAAATAGATACAATAAAATATAATTTAACCAATAATATAATCACAGATATTTTATACATTCCATCAAATATAATCAAATATAATATTGAATTTTTGAATGAACATTTTACAAAATATAATAAGATTTATATTATTTGTAAATCGGGTTCCAGAAGCAAGTCAATAAAAGAAAAATATTTTTCACAAAATCCAGATATTTTGGTCAATCCTCAACATTTTAATAATTTAGATGATAAATACATATTACATACACCTGGATTATATCTATCTATTACACGTAAAATACAAATAATATCAGGTAGTATTATATTACTATTGTTTCTTTTACTACTATACTATGAAAATGTTAAATATATATTTCCATTGTTTGCGTTATTTATGATATATGTCGGAGTATCGGGAAATTGTTTTATGTCTTCAATCCTTACTAAAAATGATATTTAAAATAAACTTACACTACCATGAACAATAGTCTCATTATCTGAAGAATGTGAAACTGACTCTAATAAAATTAAATTATTATCAACACATTTTTTCAAATAACACTCTGTTAAATTATAATTATCATTTAATTCTTCATAATTAATAATAATATTTTCATTATCAAGTTTAACAATATTATCTCCAAAATTAACTTCTCTTGATTCAAAAACAATATTATTATAAATCTTTGTAACTTCAATCGTAATATTACCTAGATTAAATTGATTAAACATTATTCCATACTTAAATGCACTGTCACTTATATTTTTGATATGTTTTGAAAGTTTGTTAAAATTTAAAGGATCAAGTAATAAAACTTTCTCATCTTTATTCTTCAAAATTATATATAAATCATTTCCAAAAAATTTTAATGACAAATTTTCATAAAGATGACTTTCTCCATTATATTGAAAAGTATCTTTACTAAAGATAAGCTCTTGGTTAATACCACGAGATTCTCTTTCTACATTTTCTTTATTTGAAACAAAACATAAATTATCTAATTTATTGTTAACTAAAGGACCAAATATTAATCCAGAATCTAATACAATATCATTATCTTTTATATTTCTTGTTAGGGTTGTTATATCTTCATTCGATACCAAATATCCATGGAAAAATATAACTGGAGTATTAACTATTTTATTTGAACTTTCTAAATAAGTATCCATTATAATAGTTAAATATAATTAATATTAAAAAATGCGTTCAATTTTTATTTTATTATAAAACAATATGGTTAGAAATTACTTATATAAATTAATTTATTTAAACTGTAATATCTTTAAAGGTATCAGTCAAAGAAGGGAAAGCCTCTTCGCTATTTGTAAGCACTGATTTATCTTCACTATATTTTTTAAACGTCTTATAAGTTGGCAAAGGTAGTCTGGGACTAAACTGACGTCTATTAGAAAAATTATTTTCAACTATACCAAGATCAGTCTTCTTATCTTGAGAACGTTTACTTTTCCATTTTTTCGGTTTACTATCATCTAATTTTTTTTGAAAATCTGATAGACTTTGTCCGCTATTTCTAGGATTTCGCTCTTTATTTCTTTTTTTTTTTAATATGGGTACATTGTCGGATCTAGAAAATGAATCAATAATAGTATCTTTTTTTTTCATTAAAGAGTTATAAATGATTTGACGGGTTTCATCGTCCATCTCATCATCACTATATTCTTGTTCGTTTTCTATACCTGGATAAATCTCTTCATCCTTTACTGATTTATCAGAATCTGAAAAATAATTATCTGAATCGCTCATATTTAATATAGTATATAACTGTATCATTTTAAATATCAATATTTTTTATTTAACTATATATAGCTATACTTAGTAATGAATATTAAAGAATACTATATCTCTAAAGGCACTTCTAGAGAAACACTTTTAAAAATGTTATCAACAAATAAAGAAAATAAACATGTGTCTTTAAATAATCGTGCTATTAACGGTAATAATATAAAAACAGAATTAACTAATAAAATATCAATTACTAAACCAAAATTTTGGCCACAGAGAGGATTTTATGAATATTAAATATCCATATTTTTATCTTGATAGAATTTTAAACGAGCTTCTCTAACATTTGCTACTGACATTTTATTATCACTTGTATCCGATAATTTATTTCCTTCGCCATTAAAGGATTTTGATGAATTATCAACAGGTATATCTGCTATAGCAGTATGTAGTTTTCTTTGTTGTGCTCTCTCTTCGGCTAATTTTTGTTCTTCTACAATTCTTTGTTCTTCAGCAATTTTTTGTTTTTCCAATTTTTTTCTTAGAAACATATTATTAATGTCTACACTTATATCGGTATCAATAACATCTACTACGTTTAGTTCTAAACAATCAGTCCCTTTTTCAAAGTCAAACTTTTCCCAATCATGTTCAATCTCTTCGATTTTAATACTGTAAGTTTTATCAAATATTTGAACGTCAAGTATTTGTCCTTGATAGAACAATGGAAACTTGGATAACTGTGTTTCTAAACAAGATTCATATTCTGGAACATCGAAAAAATCTTCAGTTTCCGGGCGAAGTTTTACATATTTGCCTTTGGGTACATTCTCTAACAAGGTAACGGTTATAACTTGATTCCCTTCTAATCCTAATTGAGTACTTAACCACAAAGGTATTTGAATAGTATCTTTGTCGGCTGTAAATTCTCTGACACCGACGTAACTTTTTAAACTTGACTCTGTACAAATTTCAAAAAAATAGGGCAACTCTTTAGACTCGGAACTTAATTCTTCTAATACATCATGTGGAAGATTAACGCTATTGCCTGTTTCTATTGTATAATTTACTTCTGATAATAATTTAAAGTCCATTATTAACAATATATTTTATAAAAAAACTAAAAATATCAATTTTTATTTATGTTTATCGGAAATAGACAGTATAACAAAATTTACAATTTGGTTTTTAATCTATGATAAATAGTCCACCCAACATTCATACTAATTAACGAAACACTACATCTATAATTCCATCCTCTCATATAATCGTATGATTTCCAATGTGTTGGATAATGTTTATAACCAGATTGATACCACGTTTTCAAAGAATCAAATGGATGAGTAATAACTGAACCTATAAATCCACCTATTGCACCATAATAAAAAGAATCTGGATCTTGTTGTATTATACCATTAACACATACTGCAAATCCAATATTTCTGATTAAATGAGTTGAAATGGCAGGTAGAATATTAACATTATTAAAAGATTTTAGACTACTACAATTATTAATAATCTTTTGAGTTTTAATTTGCTCTATTGGATAATCTACAGTAGTTTGTATTAAAGAGGTAATTAATGCAGCATGATAAGGATTAAATCCCTTATTCTTAAAATAGTCTAAACTATTCCAGAAAAGAACACGCATTGGTACAATGCCAATAAATCTAGACGATACACCTTTATATGGAGTTTTTAATAAAGACTTAATTTCATTATATCTTAACTTCTTAGAATTATTTTGCATAATAGTTTTTACATAATCAAGAGGATGTGTTAATGTAACCTCTGCGACAGCTGATACTATTGATGCATTCAAGTATATTCTATCTTTCATTATATGATTGTATTTGATATTATATAATAAGTTATATCAATTTTTATTTTACTTAATGAAAATATATTTATTATAATTTAAAGATATAATATATATTTTTTTAATGAATACTGTCGGTCAAATATATGAAAGACCTTGGGGTACTTACCGTACCATCGAACAAAAAGATAATTATCAATTAAAGCATATTGTAGTCAAACCAGGAAAAAGACTTTCACTCCAATACCATCATAGTAGAGATGAACATTGGACTGTTATTAAAGGAAAAGGAACAGTTCAACTAGATGAAATTAGTGTTGATTTAGAATTAAATGGACGAATCTTTATTCCAAAACTTGCTAAACATCGTATGTCTAATAATACTGAAGATGATGTAGAATTTTTAGAAATACAAATTGGTGATTATTTAGGTGAAGATGATATCGTTAGAGTTGAAGATGATTTTGGAAGAAAATAACAAATTTATCTATCTGGATTTTTTAGATAATAATAACAAACGTTGATTATAAATATTTTTCTGTTTACTAGAAATAGTTCTTTGTCTTGTAGCTATAAAAGGATAATATTTAGAATCTTTATTCTTTAAAGCATCATCTCTATTTCCAAAATAATGAGGGTCCTTCACTTTTACACATCCATATACTTTAAATAATAAACTAAATATTGACTGGTCGTGTCTACTATCTTTAAAATCTGGATATTTTTTGTTACTATTACTATTATTATATTTATCAGTTATTAGATTGGGGTCCGCTTCCATAATTTTAAAAAATTCATCAATAATTAATTTAGAGTGATTATTTTTTTGAATAACTAAATGTGTAGCTATATAATTCTTATCTGTTAATTCTAAATCTTTTTGACAGATATGTGTATGGAAATAATCAATTAATTCTTGAATCATATAATTTCTTCCAGACCCTGATTCAAAAGCCATAAATCCATATTCACTTTCATTTAATAATTTAATATACTCGTCAAATCTTACTTTGCCATCTTTATTTACGGTGCTTCCTGCATCTAAATAAACAATGATATCATTTTCATCTATTTCATTTAACATCTGCTTAATAATTTGTGGTTTCCAAATCCAATAACCACCTCCTCTTCGTAATTTTAAAATATCTTGATAATCTATCTTAAAATCTTTATCTAAATCTTCCGGGTTATAGACTTTAACATAATTAAAAAAACCAGATTTGATTGCTTCCTTCTTTATTCTTTCTAAAGCAAAAGTAAAATCATAAGGTGTCTTAGTACCGTAAGTAATAAAATAAATTTTCATATATATTATATTATATAATATTATATTATGCTAGTGTACCAAGCGGGTCCCATGGTTGAATAACTATCGGTTCGGATTCAAGTTGTTTCTTTTCTTCCTCAGTTAGTAATTGTTTATTAACCAAAATTTGGAAAACATACTCGTCCATCCATTTCTTAGTCATAAGTAGGAAACCATCTGTTCCAGATGCTTTTCCCCAACTGTTTTCAACTTTCCATCTTTTAATATTGCCATTTTCTTCATGATATCCAGTAATTAACATAGCATGATTAGGTAGTGATGAATAGGTTTTTAGTCTAGATTCCTTATCTTGAGATAATTCTAGTCCTAATACATCTTTGGTATTAATAATACCAATATCTTGAACTCCACTACTTCTATCCCATTCATTTCCTACATCACATCCAAACCAAACTGGTTGTTTATTATCAATAGAATTTTTGGTTAATTCATTAATTCTACTCATTTCCATATTTAGCCAGCCAACATGTTGGTCCTTAACATTACCAAGATATTTTACTTGGTAATATTTATTATAAAGATTTTCCTGTCTTGGGTCATTAATAATTGATACCCAGTCATCTGCCTTGAAATTAGTTTTTTCTAAAAATGAAAGTGGTGTCATTTTACTAAAAGTAAATGTCTTGGAATCTTTATTTTTAAAGGTCCAATCAAAGTTTGTTGGAGGTTTGCCTAAGAATGAAACTAGCATTTTGAAAACTCGATTCATCATTATGATAATTACTTGTTCAACTACTTGTTGGTCTGTTGTATCAAGAGTAGTAAAATCACTGGATAGTTGTTTTGTTAAAAGTTTATTCATTTCTCTAGATGATTTAGAATGATGGGTATCTGGATAAACCTGTCTTGGTACAATACCATACTTTTTAACTATCTCTTTTGCCATATCCCATTGCCCTCCATCACCCATTGGGTCTTGGAACAACTGATATTTATATCTGTCTTGATTAACATCTTCTGATTTAATATTCAAATAATATCTTAGAGCACGATTATATCGTTCCATTTTATCCCAAAAATATAAATAACTTTGTGAAATTTCAAAGTCTTCGATTTTACCAAATTCCTCTTTCCAATTAGAAAAGGTTACCATTCTGATTAAATTACAAGTTGCAAATAACCAACATCTACCTGATGACCTTTGGTTAGTAATGGGTAATCCATAATCAAGTTCATTATTGAAAATATATGGATTGGTGTTTACGGTTGAAGAGTTCAATCCAACTGATGCAATACTATGCATTGAGACCGCATTTTGAATAGGAGTAACTGGTTTATTAATCCAGTTACTAGTAGCCATGGTGGTTAATGGGATTCCTATATGATTCTGACAATTTAGCATTACGTCATCAATTTTAATTCCTTTAGTTTTTTTAAATCAATTTTTTAATTAATTTCTAATTTTTTTAGATATAAATATTCAATTACTAATCTTAAATAAATATTTAATAATTTTTCGTAATTATTAGGAACATTCGTTTTTAACTCATAAATTTCATTTTTTAATAATTTTAAGTCAAACATATTTTCTCTGTAAAAATATATAGAAATGTTTTCTAATAAAACACAAAAATTACTAGCGTTACAAAACGATTACATAGAGCGAATTAATAAGAATGCTGTTAAACTCGATAATCAGCTTAACTTTTTAATGGAAATCCAAAACCATATCGGTCAACAAATTGGTGGTACTATACCTATACAATCTACTGAAAAAATAAAATCTGGGCCCCCTAAGGAGATGAATACCAATACACCTACCGTTAAGACCACAGCAGATGAAGTTGTTAAATCTGGCGTTAATACCGACGTAAAAAATAAAGATAACAATCCCAAGGAACTTGACAAATTAAATGTAAAGACATCAGTTCAAGAAAATAAAACCGGTTCTCTTTCTGATACTACGGATTTTCAAAAAATGGAGGTCTATAACAAAATATCAGAAGGTATGATAGAAGCTCAAAGGATCCAATCCGAAAATTTAACAAAAAGTTTAGCAGGATTGACAACAGCCATGACAAAGATGAAAGATGAAAGTGAAACTAGAGCAAAGAATATGTCCAAACTACTCGAACAGAGCAGGGAGACAAGTAAAAATGTAAGTAGAGAAGAGCTTTCAGAAGATCAAAATAAGATTCTAGCGGATAAAATAAAGCAGCTTCAAGATGGCAAAATAACATACGATGAGCTATTAGAGGACTTGATAGCTAATAAGAATGAAGGTGAAGGTAAAGTTATAGTTGATAAATCTAAAAAAGATGTATAAACATTAGGTTATAAATTAAAATATTTTATTATTAATTTATATTCTACAATAATTTATAATGGAAAAAACTATTAAAAAAAAAATATTACTCCGTGGTGAGTATATTAATAAAACTATAAGAGATACCGATAGACTCATTAAACAATTAACTTTTCTTGGTCAGATAAACAAGTCGGTTCTTCAAAAAGGCGGTTCTATTCAACAAGAAAAAGATATTGGATTACTATTTATAAAAGCAACTTATGAAACATTATTAGACAATATAAAAAATATTATTAAATATTTCCATGAGAATGATAAAGATTATTCAAACCAAGTTAAAGATAATGTTAATAGTACAATTGATAATTTTAAATCTATATATCCTTTTCCAGTTCATCCTGATGGTATATCTTTCCAAGAAATAAACCAATTGAGTAATATAATAAGTTCTTTAAAAAAGGAGCTCGAAAATGATAAATTTAATAATTTTATTAAAGAATTAGAAAAAAACTCTACTAACCACGATGAACCAACCCAAGAATCCTCAATACCATTAGATAAAAAAGTAAGTATTCCTCAACAAGTAGATAAAGAACAAAGTATTCCTCAACAAGTAGTTGAGAAAAAAATAGAAACACTTAACGCACCAGAGGGACAAACAATTAAAACAGGTATATTAGGTAATCTTACAGATTTACAACAAATTCAAATATATGGAAAATTATTAGATGCGGGAATACAATTAGAATTGAATAGAAACAAAAAATTAGAAGAACAACTACAATCTAATCTGAATAATCTAAGTAAAACTAGTGAAAAATACAAAGAATAATCATTAAGCTAATATTTATATTCTATTATAAATTATAATGGAAAAAAATATTAAAAATTATATATTTAATGTAAAAAATATTCATTTACTATTAGGAAATATTAATAAAGATATTTTATTATTGAATAAAAAATTAGAATTACTAAAAGATGTAAATAACATTAGATTAGATGAAAAATATTCACTACTTGATAATATTATAAATAATAAAGTTCAAATAGGTGGTTCTGGTGTAAGCGAAAACTTGCAAATGAATGATGATTTAGATTTAAAAATTCAAAGTCTTCAAGATAAAGTTGATGCTATTAGGAAAAAAACTTCAAAATTACACGAAATTACAAAATTGAATATCAGTAAAACAGAGTCTAATATACAAAATATTATATCATTAAACGAGACAATTGATGGTATTATTGGAGAGCCCGGAGTTACTGAACAAATAACCGAAAATGCAAACAAATTAACTTCAGATGATTATACAAATTTATCTAATGACGAACTTTTTAAAAAGGTAGTTGTCACCAACAAAAAATGATTAAATATAATATAATATATATATTTAAAAAAAAATAAAAGATTATATATAATGAAATTTACTTCTACGATTCCAAATGATATTACTAAAAATTATATTAAAAATAGTTTTAAAGATTGTCTATTAAATCCAGTCCCATTACCTGATGCTCTTTGGTTTCCAGATAATATTCAATCGTTAGATGAAGAATTCTTTGAAAATATCGAAAAACTATCATTTTTTGAAATAGCAGAAAAAGTTTTAGACAATCTATTAGGTGAAGATATTCCAAAAGAGCATTTAGTAGAAATAATTAAAGATAGTTTTAATTTTGATATACCATTAGTAAAATGTAGTGATAATATGTATATTCTAGAACTATTTCATGGTCCAACTTTTACCTTTAAAGATGTGGGTGCTAGATTTATGTCAAGAGTATTGAAATTTTATTTTCCAGAAGGTACTGAAAATTTCGATATTATTGTTTCTACTTCAGGAGATACTGGTAGTGCAGTAGCTGATGCTTTTCAAGATTTACCAAATGTTAAAGTACATATCTTATATCCAAAAGATTTAGTTAGTCAAGTTCAAGAAAAACAATTAACAACTTATGGTAAAAATGTTTTTGCATATGAAGTTGAAGGTAATTTTGATGATTGTCAAGATTTAATAAAAAAATCATTATCTGACAAGGAGTTAACTGATAGACTATTGTTTTTTCCAGCAAATTCTATAAACATTGCTAGACTTATTCCTCAATCATTATATTATTTTTGGGCATATGCTCAACTTAAAAAACATACTACTAAAAAACCTATTATATGCGTACCTTCTGGTAATTTAGGTAATTTATCTGGTGGATTATTAGCACATGCACTTGGGTTACCTGTAAAACATTTTATTGGAGCTACTAATGTTAATAATACATTTGAAGAATATGTAAATAATGATAACTCTTCATTGACCAATATTAAAAGAGCAACACCAACTTTATCAAGTGCTATGGATATTTCATTACCAAATAATTTAAAGAGAATACAATATGTTTTCAAAAATAAGAATATTAATAATTTGATATCAAGTTATAGTGCAGATGACAATGAGACATTAATTGGAATTAAAGAGTTTTATGATAAATATAAATATACACTTGATCCTCATACTAGTGTAGGATATATAGGAGTACAAAAATTTATAAAAACTATAAATATAGATAATGACAATGACCCCTATATTATTATATCAACTGCTCATCCGGCAAAATTTTATCAAACCATGAATAAAACAAGTGTACCATATATTATGCCAGAAAAAATTAGCAAATTATTGGAATTAGAAGGTACTAAAAAGAAATTAAAGAATGATTATAATTGTTGGAAATATAAACTAATTAACAATAGTTATAAAAATATAACTTTTATCGGAATGCCATTTAGTGGTAAGAGTTTCATAGGTAAACATATTGCAAATGATTTTAATTATAGAGTAATTGATATTGATAAAGTAATTGAAGATAAATATAATATGAAATTATCGGATATATTAAAAAAATATGGAACTCATAAATTTAAAGAAATTGAAGAAGAAGCAATAACTGAACTTGGAAATGATGATAAACAATCGGTTATTTTTTCACCAGGGGGAAGTATTGTTTATAGTGAGAAAAGTATAAACCATTTGAGAACAATTTCAAAAATAGTTTTTTTAGATGTTGATATCAATACTTTATTAGAAAGAATGAAGGACTTCGAAAATGAATTTGGTGACACCCGAGGAATCGTTTATGAACCGGGGCAAAATTTTACTTCATTATTTGAAGAAAGACTGCCGTTATATGAAAAATATTCTGATTTTAAGATATCATGTAAATCTTTAAATGAATCAGACATTGTTGACTTAATTTTTAATGATACTTAAATTAAATTAATATAAATATTTAAAATCTTAAATATCTATAATGATTGTTTGTAAATTTGGTGGTTCCTCAATTAGTACAAGTCAAAATATAATAAAGATTAAAGATATAATAAAAGAACGAGTAGAAGATAATAGAATTATTGTCGTTTTTTCTGCAATTGGAAAAACTACCGATATGTTAATAAATGTTGGTCAAACTGCGACACATAGTAATGAATATGAATACTTATTACAAAATATAATAGATTTACATTATAATATAATAAATGATTTATTAGGACAAGACGCCAAAATTCATGAATTGATTAAACCATTAGAGAAAAATTTAAGGGATATATGTCTAGGAATATACTACTTGAAAGATTTTAGTCAGAAAAATAATGACTACTTAACATCATTTGGTGAAAAAATGTCAAATTTAATTATTACTGAATATTTAAAACAGGAAATATCTAATAAAAATATATCTTTAATTGATTCAACTGAATTTATAATTACTGATTATAATTACGGTAATGCCAAAATTATTGAAACAAAAACTTGTCAAAATTTAGAAAAATTAAAAGAGATTGATTTTGATTTATTAATTGTTCCTGGTTTTATTAGCAAAAATGAATCAAGCTTTGTCACAACTTTAGGAAGAGGAGGTGGAGATTATACAGCAGCTTTATTAGGCGCTGTATTAGATGTTTCCAAAGTTGAAATATGGACTGATGTTGATGGGATTATGAGTAGTGACCCGCGAATTGTTAAAAATTCATTATCAATTGAAAATATAAGTTATAATGAAATGATGGAATTATCTCATTATGGTGCTAATATTATTTATACTCCAACTATTCTTCCACTATACAATAAAAAAATTCCTATTATAGTTAAGAATACATTTAATCCAACTCATATGGGAACTACAATTAGTTTTAAAAATAAGGAAACTCATTTGATAGCTACTGCAATTTCTAATATTAAAAATGTAACTTTAATAAAAATTTATGGTAATTATTTGATTGGCAATATTGGCTTTTCAAGTAGATTATTTTCTTTATTTTCTAATAATCATATAAATATAATTATGATATCACAGTCATCAAGTGAACATTCGATTTATGTTGTTATTAATGAAAATGATTATGATATCGCTAAATATAATTTAAATAAAGAATATGAAAAACAAATTACTAAAAATGATGTAATCTTAGATTTTTATAATGATAAATCAGTTTTATCAATTGAAACTAATAATATTAACAATATAACAGAAATATCTGCTAGAATTTATCCAATCTTTAGAAAATATAATATTAAAATTTATACACAAAGTACATCAGACCACAACATTTGTTTGATTTTAGATAGAAAATATTTAAACCCAATACAAATTATTGTACACGATGAAGTATTCTTTCAAAAGAAATCAATTAATGTAGTCTTAATTGGAATAGGTCTTGTCGGTAATGAACTTATTAATCAAATTAAGAACCTTAATCATATTAATATTATTTGTTTGGCAAATTCTAAGAAGATGTTATACAATGAAGATGGTATTATATTAGATAATTATCAGGATAAATTAAATTCTGAAGGAGTTGACTATATGATAGAAGATATTATTACCAAGTCTATTGATTGTAAACGATTTAATAAAGTATTTATTGATTGTACTTCATCTGAGAATATTTATTCTAATTATCAGACACTATTATCAAACTTTGTATCAGTAGTAACTCCAAATAAAAAAGCTAATACTTCTAATTATAAATTATTTGAAACCTTAACACAATATCCAAATTATAAATATGAAACAACAGTTGGAGCAGGATTACCAATTATTGAAACAATTAAAAATTTAATTAAAACTGGTGATAAAATTATAAAGGTAGAAGCAATATTATCTGGTACTATGAGTTATATTTTTAACACTTTTTCTACATTAAATATTCCATTTTTAGAAGTTGTTAAAAATGCTCAAAAATTAGGGTTCACCGAACCAAATCCAAAAGATGATTTGAATGGTATGGATGTAGTTAGAAAAATCTTAATAATTTCCAGATTAACTGGTCTTAAATTAGAATTATCAGATGTACAAAATGATAATTTCTTATCTGAAGAATGTTTGAATTCAGAAACTACTGATGAATTTTATAAAAATTTAGAAAACTACCAAGAAATAATTAACTCTATGAAAAGAGATGCAGTTAATAAAAATGTTAGTATCAAACATATTGCTACTTTAGAAAATGGAAAAGCAACGGTTGGTCTAACTGAAGTAGATGAGTCACACCCTTTTTATTCACTACAAGGAAGTGATAATATGATAATTATTACCAGTAATTATTACAATCAAAATAAACTAATAATTAGAGGTCCGGGTGCAGGTGCTGAGGTAACTGCGGCAGGGATTATATCCGATACAGTATTAACTACACAGTATTAAAAATTAAAATTACCTAAAGATGCAATAATATTTGGATTGTCTCCTAATGCAAGGTTTACTTCTTCTTCTAATCCATTCACATTATCTATTAATTTATTTAAATCTAAACTATATTTTCTTCTTATAGATTCAACAGAATGTACTTCATTTACTTGAGCAATGTTATTATGTTTAAATTCTACTTTAGGATTCAATTGACCTATAATATCTTTATTGTCACCCAATGCAAGGTTTACTTCTTCCTCTAATCCATTAATATTATCTATTAATTTATCTAAATTAACACTATATTTTCTTCTTATAGATTCAACAGAAGGTACTTCATTTACTTGAATAATGTTATCATTGTGTTTAAATTCTACATCGGGATTACCTACTACTGTATAATCTCCTGGAACTGTACCATTAAAACTTGTATTACTATCTATTTTTAGTATATTACCTCCAGTTGTAGTTACACCTAATAAATTAGCTTCACTTGCTTTATCCAAGTCTGTGAGAGTAGTTTTTCCTTTACCTCTAATATCTTTGTTACTTGCTTGATTTCCTGTTATAGTTAATTGTTTTTTATCATTCACTTGAATAATAGAACTTTTTGGAAGAGTCCCCCTAACGGTAGTATCATTTTCTATTTTAATTATTTTTTCTCCTGTATTGATTATTCCTCCTAAATTAGCATCCTCGTATTTATCCAACTCAGTAACTTCAACATTACCAGAACCACTTATAGTATTTCCACTTGCTTTTTCTGCTGTTAATATTAAGCGTTTTCCTTTAGTAACTTGAATTATTGAATTTTTTGGAAGAGTTCCTCTTATAGTTGAATCATTTTCTATTTTAATTATTTTTTCTCCTGTATTGATTATTCCTCCTAAATTAGCATCCTCGTATTTATCCAACTCAGTAACTTCAACATTACCAGAACCACTTATAGTATTTCCACTTGCTTTT
>Ga0209632_10000609_pt1 | contig 36966 bp, 40 predicted proteins | sample COG_10_FD_184754 | JGI IMG/M metagenome (GOLD analysis project Ga0209632, IMG submission 184754) | Pelagic Microbial community sample from North Sea - COGITO 998_met_10 (SPAdes) (version 2) | ecosystem: Environmental > Aquatic > Marine > Neritic zone/Coastal water | place: Helgoland, sampling... | reverse complement strand
TCATTCATATTATCGCTCCCAAGTAAGTTGGTCTTTGTTGTCTTCAATGAACTGACGAATCTCATCAGCTTGGTCTAGTACTTTAAGCCACGACGGGGCATACAACGTCACAGGAAACCGCTGACCTAATGCCTTGCCTCCAACTTTTACATTGCCTTTATTACCGAAGCCAATCGTTAGTTTGTCTTCCTGTTGTTGTCCTTTTAATCGCGCAATTTCAGCTCGCAATTCTTCTACTTCACTCATACATAACCTCCAATTAAATATCCAATTCCAATTAGTATAACTACTACTTTCCAGAAGTCTGGTTCATTTATCATCATATTTTCACCAATATTCCTAAGAGCACGAAAATAATGATAAGAAGCTCTACCGCTAGAATGGTGTGATACCAAACCCATCTTGCTTCATATACTTTTCGTGTTTTAAATGTATCTTTTAGGTCTGCACTAAACTTTTTTAAATGTTCCATATTACTCACATTTCTCCCCATCCAGCACTTTTCAGCCAAGCATTGTCTGCTGCTGCGTTTTCAATATCCGCAGGGTTGGCTTTGCAATCTCCACAAAACCTCTGCTGACCATAATAATCCGTTCGCCCACAGGCAACCGATACTTCTCTATAATCGTAACCATTACTAGGCACGACATAATAAACTCTGTTTTCACAAATCATACAAATTTACTCCAATTGTTTGCGTACATTGCCCAGAAGGCTGCTTCATAGCCTCTAGCTTCTATCTCCCAGGGATTAAACCAATAGTCGTCCTCTGGGTCATACCAAGTCCCACGAAAGTAATGGGCTCTCACCTCTAACGAAAGCCCATCGTTTTCATGTTGCTTTACATGAACCATCTCGTGTGCAATAAGCTGCACCCATTCTTCTTCTTCACAGTTAAGTACAAAGTTAGGGTTTACATTGATTTCATACTCACCTTCACAGACCTCTGTGCAGTAAGCATTGTAGTCAGGCTGAACGTCGTGCGATGGAACGAGCTTCACCTTCACATCGAGGTCAAAGTATTGACTCACCATGTTAATTGTAGTTCTTGCTATTTCCATCTTCGTCATTCTAAATCTCCTTCATTGTCTCATAATCAATAATTGGTAACGCTAAATTTGCTTCCATGTGGTGTAGTACCCACTTTACCTCTTCAACATCATCACCTATAACATCTACCGCATTTTCAGTTAGGTACTGTACTTGTCCGTCATCATCGTAATGGCACTCGTGTATTCCTAAATATCCATCCTTATTTACTACTCTATAATTCCAATAACTCATGAGAATGCCCTATGAATAGCGAGTAACATAAAGATACCGAAAAGATATCCCGTAACTGCCCCTTTCCAAAACATTACCTGTAATTCCTGTTTATATTCCATATAAAATACTCCCTATAACGGTTACTATTCCTACAACTTCTAATGCTTCTACCCAGTAATAATCATTGAATTTCGTTTCCATCTTCGTCATAATATGCTGGATGTAATTGATTAAAATAGTCATAATACTCCTTTAATTGGCTTTGTGTCATCATTGCTAATAGTGCGTTTAATACATAAAAGTGGCTATAGCTCTCGGCTAATTTTGTAAATCTATATCTTAATTCATTAGCATCCATAATCATATCGTCCATCTCTTTTACACTCTCCAGTAGCTCGTTAAAAGCCTTATCTTCCATTATCGATTACCTTCTTCCCAACCATCTGAAAGGTCAGTGTTGTAACAATCGTAGTACCAGTTGCCGTACATTTCTAGGAGGTCAGCATCACTATAATCACCGTCTTCTTCAATCATGTCATCTGCAATCATTTCATCTCTTAAACCAGCGATGTGTTTGTTGAAAGCTACGTTGGAAGGCGTCATAAATACTACTTCCATTTGCTCTGGGTCTAAAATAATGTGAATAATCATTTGGTCTTTTCCTTTTTTTGTATGGACATATTATACGGGGTAGAGTTAAATATGTCAAACTATTTTTTGCCCGGACTACAGTAAATTTACACAAATTTTATCCGGGGCGGGCTCGCAAGCTGCAAAAATCAAGTGAAATTTTCCTCTAATTACCAAAAATTTGTCACAAAAAAGCCCCTAAGCGGGGCTTCTCGGCTTAAAGCTCGGATTAGCTCGGGAGAGCTGCGAGCAGCGCTCGGAGTGATCCTGCATCGGCCTTGTCCAACCCCGCCAGGGCTTCAAAGTCAGCACCTGAAGCGTCTGCAATCATTTGCACAATGTCCGCCTTGGTAATGCGAGGCCCGGACGTTGACTTCACAACTTGCTTGGGCGTGTAAGGCAGGCCAAGGTTTTTAACTTTCGAAATCACACTGCGTACAGAGAGGCCGTGCAGGTCGGCGAAAGCCGTAGCGGTCTCATAAGTAAAAGAGCCAGTGGAAGTCATGTCGAGTACCATCTTGTCGGTGTAAGCTGTCATATAATTTTTTCCTTTTTGTGTTTGTTTTCTTGTCTTGATGGGGTAATTATACGGGCCGGTGGCTGGGATGTCAACAACTTTCTTGGTGGAAGACCAAAGAAAGTTTTTCACATGGAGGAGGTAAAAAAGACTTGACATGCCATCACTTTGGCACTATAATCGGCGCAGCCTGCGCTATCGCTTTATCACTTTGACACTTTGGCGCTGTCGGAGACTACCGCATTGATTTATTTATGCGATAACTGTAAAAAACTCTTGACATGCCATCGCTTTGGCACTATAATGGGCGCGCCCGCGCCAAAAAAGTCAATGTAAATCAGCCCAAGCCTGTGAGAGACTACTCATTCCCGCACACACGTTTTCTATCGCTTCTGCGCCACATAGGTTTTCCACTTCACTTTCGCACTGGCGCCCCCGCGCCAAAAATCCCTGTAAAAACAAGGACTTAGGGCGTTTTTGTAAGGTTTCACGTGAAACCATTGACGCGTCAGAATTTTGACGGTCTCCGGATGTTTCACGTGAAACATGGGGCCAAATGCGAATGATTCTCATTTTTATATTTCTGAAAAAATTTCCTTGAAAATATCATTATAACGATTTTTTGCCCACACGCCTCGCATAGTTTTTTTAAATTCATAGCGAGAAATATAAAGGTCATTTAATTCTTGGACGGTAAATTCTACCACAATGCAATCTTGCGTTTTCTTTTCTTCGTATTCTTCCGGAACCATTCTGGTTCTAATTTCTGTAACTTCCTTTGTAACTTTTCTTATAATTTTCATTATTTTTCTCCTAATGCAAAAATTAATTCTCGTAAAAAATTCTCAATACCAGTCTTTTTATTATTGTAGTCAACATGGATCCAATCGTCATCGATGCAAGCATTTTTTAGCGCCGTCATCTCATCATAATATGAAAGCGCGCGCTCATCATTGGGCGAAAATTTCCAGTAGGTCAAGGGTGATTTTTTGCGCTTTTCAATTCGCCGGTGCTGTTCAGCTTCAGTAATCGATAACCACATTTTTATCATGGTGACATTCTGATCACGTTCCCAGATTTTGTGCGATTTGATAAAATTGTCGTATTGCTTAGGCGAGCACCAGCCATTCAAGCGCTGAACCATTGCGCGAGAATACCAAGAGCGGTCATAGAAAACAATCTGATTCCCGCGTGGCATTTTGTGCGCCCAGTAGGAAAGCCAATTTTTCATGGTGCGCTTGCTAGGCTTTTTGCTCAAATGAACAGAAAAGCGATTCATGGGCAAATAATGCGTGGCCTCGCGTATCGTGCTAGATTTTCCGGCAGTGTCGCGCCCTTCTAACAGGACCGCGACCGGCCCTGTCAACCCTTCGACAATCTCATTTAACTCAGCTTGTAAAGTCTCAATTTGATTCATGTTAAGCCCCTATGATTAAGTAGATAATGCCACAGATTAACAGAAAATCGGCGATAATGGAATAGGCAATATAAAGTTTAAAAGCAAGTGCTAAAATTTTCGTTTTCATTTGCCAGCCTCCAATAATTTCGCGCGGGTCAAGTCTTGTAGCAGTCGTTGCAGAATCGGGTTTTCATAATCGCGCGCATCTTCAAGCGCGGTGTGGGGTTCATCTTGCAATTCCCATCCTAGAATGAATTTCGCCATCGTGTCGGCGGTCATGCTAGGCTGTCGCAATGCAGGAGTCAAAAAGCGATTATCATGACAAAAATCGTGATATTCCGCCAATGTGCCAATGTGCTTTTTTGCCGCTTTCATAAGACAAAAACGCTGGGAAAAAATCCCTAGATTGATGCCGGTATTTGAGCATTTGCCAAAATCGAAAGCGATATTATAAGCCGTCAAAACGGGGGCATATCGTGCGTTGATGCCAGCCAGCCAGAGATTGATTAGCGCCGGTGATGATATCGAGCGCTGACCAGATTCTAGCATTGCATCGTAAGCCTTAGCGCGGCGCTTGGCAGATTGCTCTGACCAAAAAGCCGAATCAGAGGCGGAAGGGTCAAAGAATAACGGCTTCTTGCCGAATTCGCCCAAAACCATCGCGCCGAATTGCTCGACAATTTCGCCCTTGCGAGTGACCAAAACAGCGCCAAAATCAGCAACCGTATTTCGGCGGGTCGTTTCCGTGTCAACAATAAGATAATAGTGTTTCATAATTAAGCGGCCTTTTTATTGCGTGAATTGTAGTTTATCGGGCAAAAACATCTTAACCCGTTTCTGTTTAGAGTTTCTTTAACATCGGCGTTATCGTCGAACATGATAGCAGTTCGGCAAAATTGCCGCCATGATATATTTTGACGTTTCGCCATGCCTTGCAACAATCTCAATTTTAGAGATCCTGGGTTTTCATTGCCATCAAGCAAAGTGCGAGCCAGTAGGTTATCGAAGCGCAAACCGAGCGACCGGAAGCTTTCGAAATCGTGAGCAGATAATACCCTGCTAGTGCAAACCGTCACAACGTCGCCGTTGTGATAGGCCGCTTTCATCTGGTCGGCCAGAGGTAAAAGCGTATCCTTGAGGATATTTTCCCTAGTGTTTAAGGCTATCCATTCGTCAAGCGTTTCACCTTGCCGGTGGCTTGAGTCGATAACCGTTTCATCTAAATCAAATATAAAGTGCATAAGAAAATCCTAATATTGAAATGAGGTTTAAGCATACCAGATTTATTGTCCGGTTGCAAATGGCCTGTATCGTTAAGAGTCCAAGCCCTACAATTGCCAGCGCCTTACCCGCTGGCGTGTCGATGATGAATGGGGCGCAGCTCATACAAGCCGCGCCAATCCAACCGCTGAAGGCCGCAACCTTCATGCGATGTGTTCCAGCAAAGTGCGAAGCGCTTTAGCGTCCGCTTTATCAAGGCCGCGAATTGACTCAACATCGAGCGCCATAGCGCGGGCGATAGCGTCAACCAAATCAGCTTTGGTGATACGCGGGCCAGCAGTCGAAACGACTTTAGCCTTGGGCGTGTAGGAAATACCGAGGTGCTTGACCTTGGATATAACCGAGCGAACGCTGAGGCCGTGAGCCGAAGCGAAAGCAGAGGCAGAATCATAATCGAAAGAATCTTGCGATTGCATTTCTGCGAGAATAACCGGAGTATAGTTTGACATATTGTCTTTCCTTTTGTTGTTAATGCTTGATTGCATGGTTAGGATTTTACAGAGGTATTCTGTAAATGTCCAGTCTTTTATATACCGAAATAGCATAACGATATGCGCTTAAGGTATAAGGTTAAGCAGGAGTAACCCTGCAAGTGGCATGATAATTGCTAAGGCAATTATCATGCCAAAAAGTCCGAGCATGAAGCGAACGATTAAATCATGCATCATTATAACGGCCCTTCTGGATAGCCTTGCCAAAGCTCTTCAACCTTTCTATCGAACCACCCGTTTATTTCTTGAAGCTCGCACCATTCGATAGCCTCATCGTTGTATTCGCCGAATTTTTCAACGGCAAGGTCATATAGTGCGTCATACGCAGCTTCTGCGATATCTTCAACGATTCTGTCATTATATTCATTAGACATTTAATTAATCTCCCATCTTGATAGTAATTTCGAAGCCGTTAGCCAGCGATATTTTATCGCCAACCTTGACATTGTAGCCAGCGGCCGCGGCCGCATCGATAGCATCGAATGAACAGGCAACAATATATTGCCCAATCTTGCGATAGCTCTTGCCGTCTTCTGGCAAGAAATCCGCGCGTTGTACCTCGCTCCATAATGTATATTTTGTCATGCTTTTTTATCCTTCTTTTTTTCTTGTCTACCTATATATATGCAGGAGTCATGCCAACTTTTTCTTTCCCTTATAAATCAATAGGTTACGCGCGCCTGCCCAGGATAGAGCCTTATTTTAGGCTGCCTGTGCACCACAATAGAGCACGGTTACAATCAATATGATAGTAATTTAGAAAAACTCTAACAATATCAATAGGTTACGCGCGCCCTATAGTGGTGCAGCGTTGCACCATTGTGGTGCGCGCCCTCTATGCATAGACCGTGCCAACTTTTTGCTACATCATTGTGAATGATAGTAGGCGGGGGCGGTTATAAGACCCAGTGATAATGGTCGCGCTCAAGCCCCCCTTCACGTACAACTTTAAGAATTTAATAAGCCAAAAAGGTGCTATAACAAGCCATACAGCAACCACAATCGACCACGACTAAAAATACTTCTTGACATTTTTAATTTTTTCAATTATAATAACATTCTTGAGAAAAGATGAATTTTTTCAAATCCAAATAAAATTTCAAGCATTAAATTTTACTAAATAAATCATACATAAACCCACAAAAGAAAATTAAAGGAGTTACTATGTTAAGAAAGGCAATCCCGCTATTGCTACTAAGTTGTTCATCATTCGCCGAGATGGAAGAAATCGTCGTCAAAGGAGATCTCGGGTCACTTCCCGGCGAACGCGTAGAATCCGTCTTCGGCTTCGAGAAGTCTATTCTAGATACACCCCGAAGCGCTTCTACAATCTCCGAAGAAATGATGGACCGTTTCAATATGCAGGATATCGACGAACTCGTTGTTCTAGCACCTGGAACCTTCACACAATCGTTCTTCGGTGTAGCAGGCTCACTCGATGTACGTGGTACTGCGGGTGAGACATACTTTCGAGGTATTCGACGCCTCGATAACCCCGGCAACTATCCTACCCCGATTGGAGCCTCTGACCGAGTAGACATCGTTCGCGGTCCCGCGTCACCTATCATGGGTCCTAGTAAGATTGGTGGTTACCTCAACTTCAATCCCAAGTCCGCCCGTATCGAAGAGACAGGTTCTTATATTCCCGCGCGCATCGGAGAGATTTCCTACTCTGGTGGAAGCTGGGATCGTAATGTTCTCACTGCCGAAGTCGGTGGCCCTGCAGCAATCAGTGGAAAGCCTGTTGGCTACTACCTCTATGGAGAAGTTGAACATTCGGGCAGCTTCTACACAAATGCCCCCGGTGTGAATCAATCACTCGTTCAAGCATCGTTCGATATGGACTTTAGCGACAATGTTCGACTTCAGTTCGGTGGTATGCTTCACGACTATCAGGGTAGCCAAAACGCTGGCTGGAACCGTTTGACTCAAGACCTTATTGACAACGGGGTTTATATCACCGGTACTCCTACTCCTCTCGATACATCTGGAGACGGCTTCATCTCTCACGATGAGTACTATGCAGGCAATATCAATCCTTTTGCTCTCTATGCCTTCTTCGGGCAGCAGAATCTTGATCTCGCCGGTCTCTCCGATGCTTCTTTCGGTTATGACTACACTTCTTCGAATATGGCCTTAGAGAACGTTGGAACTGCAATTCTGCCCATGTCTTCAACACTTATCGCTGCGGATGACACCTTAGAGAATAAAGTGGCGACTCTGTACTTCGATGTTGATGTTGCTCTTGGCGAGTGGACTTTGACGAATAAGTTATTCTACGAAAGCTATGAGAACCTGAATGAGAACGCTTACGGGTTTTCTCAGTTTCATGACGCATCGGTTGTAGAGGATCAGTTGATTCTGTCGGGTGTGTTTGATGGGTCCTCTATGACGACTTCAGTACAGATTTCTCCTTCAATTCGACGAACTGAGTTTACTCACGGTGATGACTACTATAACGAATACTTTAGCCGACGTGACCTGACGGGGCCTTCAACGGCTCTTGATAGAAGACTACTGGCAACTCGAAGTGGTAGCGACTATAGCGAATATTATGTTGGGGATTATACTGACCTGGGTTTCGGGGTAATGGTAGACTTTGCACATGCTTCGGGACTGTCTCTTCTTCTAGGTGCACGTTATGACGTAATTGATATGACAAGTACAACTCCTGAAGGCTTCACACAATCAGATTCAGCATTTACATCTTCCGAAGGTGGAGTGGACGTTGTGGTAAATACTGCTTCAGATGAGCCTAGTGGTGTATCGTGGTCAGGTTCGCTAAGCTGGGCAACTCCAATCGGTCTCGTACCTTATGTAACAATGTCAGAGCAGAGCACTGTCATTGCGGGTCAGGGAGCGGAAGTACAAGTCGGTAACGTATTTACTGGCAATGCCTTTGGCTCGTCAGAGTTGATGGAATATGGTGTGAAAGGAAGTCTTCTAGACGATCGTCTCTACTTCGCAGTGTCTTCTTATGAAATGGAGCGCACAGACTTCAATGCACAGTCAATCACTGTAAACCAGGCTGTGAAAACAGATGGTACAGAGTTTGAGTTGCGTTGGGCTGTAACGGACAAGTTCTTGATGACGATGGGCTATAGCAACATGCAAGCACTGATGTTAGCAACCATTGCGGCTGGGAATGAGTTCTCGTTTCTAGGTCAAGCGGATTTGCCTTTAATCGACCCAACTCTGTTATGGGGCGGTCAAGTTGGTGGTTTGATTGATGTTGGTCCTTCGAAAGGCGTTCGAGCCGGTATGCCCGAAACCATCATGTCTGTGACAGGCACCTACGACTTTGGTGATGGCTTTGCTGTCAGCGGTAGCGTAGTTGATGTAGACGCGGTTGCATCCGGTCAGTCTTTCGCAGTTACTCTTCCCGCATATACACTAGTCAATCTTAGCATGAGCTATGACGCCGAAGACTGGTCTGTCATTGTTGCAGCGAAGAACGTTACAGATGAGCGTTACTTCCGAGCAAACTTTCCAGATCTATTTGGTACTACGGTTGTTCTCCCCGAACTGCCGCGACATTATCAAGCGAAACTATCCTATCGTTTCTAATGACAAAGGGGCTTCGGCCCCTTTTTTAATTCTTAAACAAATCTTTATAAAACCTTAACAAAACTATGTTATAATATCCCCTGTGAAAAAAGTTCACAAAGCCTCTGGAGATATAACATGAAGAAGAATTGGAAAGAAACACTCGTGGCCCTCGTATTTATAGGATCGGTGTTTATGTTTTTAAGTTTAGATATTAAAGCTGCACCTTATGTTGAATACAAGAATGAGATGAAGAAAGAAAAGACTACTAATCACTTACGTCTCGGGTATAAGGCAAAGAATAATTTTTATTTTGAAATTGGGCCCATGACGAAGGGCCATAGTTATGAAGCCGGATACAAGTTCAAATTCGATGATGTAACCATCAAAGGAAAACTAGAGACTAAAGACACTGGCTCTGCCAAGACTAAGGTTGAAACTGAAGTTCGCTATACCTTCTGAAAAAAATATCTTGACATTTTTGTTCTCTAGAAGTATAATTGGTTGTTAAAAGGAGCATTGTTAATGTACAATTTTTCACAAATACATGACGTAGCTGGTTTTAAGGTATATTTGTCCGAAGTAAAGGCAGGCCAAACTATACTTGATAAAACTCAAGGCATAAAACACCAGGTAGTACCCCCCTCCCCTAGGGAGGATGCTATAGATTATGGTTATAAAAAATCAACTGAGATTACTGGTTTTGGTTACTGTAACTGGCTTACAGTAACTATTTCTGGCAGCATGACTTTTAAAGGCTTAAAAAATGGTCAGTGGATCGATCTTAACTGTTTCAAAGAGGGCTTTATAAATCTTCGAGATGATGGTTGGGCAATATCTCATAATCTTGAAAATAGAGTAGGTAACTATGACACAGATTTTAAGTCTTTTTGTATAGTACCTAGTACAGAAGAAGCAAAAAATCATATTATTCGATATGACTACTCCAAAGGAACATCTTTTACAACTAAAAAATGTAACACCTCTTTTTTTGAGGAAGCAACTCTTTTTATGATAAAAGACGAAGGTTTTTCTATTACCTCTTATAATTGCAGACAAAATAATACCTTCTCTAGAGAGGAGGAAACAATTTTCGTTACTATGGTTCGATATGGCTGATTATACTTTAGTAATAAATACTGGTGACGATAAATTTTTCGACACTATTACTTGGTCCGCGTCAGGAGGTGATGGGCTATCTTCTGGGGATCCTTTAGTTCTTCAGGTAGGAGATAGAGTAAGAGTACAAAATATTTTTACTGACGGTGACGGTGACGATTCCACTTGGAATGGGTCAGCTACAATACAAGGGTGGCAAGTTGGCTACTGGAATAGTAGTTCAAACTTAGTAGTAAATGCAAATACCACTTCTGGGTATAGAACTATTCAATCCGCCGCTGGCGGCCAAACCGATAGTATAACTGCCGTAGATACTTCGGGAGCTAACCCTGGCAATATATCATCTGTATTTTATATGTCAATCGGAGCAGTGACCGATCAAATTCCGGATGATTGGAACTGGGTAGACCAACCAGGGGCAGAGATAAGTACCTTATACGAATCACAAACACATACATTAACTGGAATGGATACTGCGGCTAGTATGACATTCTTTAGTAACTCACATGATACCCCTGAAATGCAGATTGATGGAGGCACTTGGACTGCTGTTGCCTCTACCGTTGTAAATAACGGAACTACTATAAGACTAAGAGCGACTTCTTCTAGCTCTTATAGTACCAGTACACACATTTATACTGCATTTGAAGGAACAGCAAGAGGTAACGGCTGGAGTATAGGAACTAGAGCGCCCAATCAAGTCCCAGATGATTGGAACTGGGTAGACCAACCAGGAGCACAGATAAGTACCGTATACTACTCACAGATACATACATTAGCCGGAATGGAAGCTGCGGCTAGTATGACATTCTTTAGTAACTCACATGATACCCCTGAAATGCAGATTGATGGAGGCACTTGGACTGCTGTTGCCGCTACCGTTGTAAATAACGGAACTACTGTAAGACTAAGAGCGACTTCTTCTAGCTCTTATGGTACCAGTACACACATTTATACTGCATTTGAAGGAACAGCAAGAGGTAACGGCTGGAGTATAGGAACAATAACACTCCCAGTAACCAGTATTACTTTAAATCCCACTGCATTAAATTTGACTGTAGGAACCACTCAATGGACTGTAACAGTCTCTGGGGGTAGTTCATTAGACACGTATCAAATAAGAGACTCTTCAGGAACTGAACACGAGAGTAGAAATGGTAATGGTGATATAACTGTTACTGACGTTCCCACTACTCAAGAAGTTTATACTGCGTATGCAAAACGGAGTGCTGCTAATGGTGGTGGTAATACTTATATAGATACTGGTAAGACTATCACTATAACGATGGGTACGGGAGGAATTCAAGCTCCCGTTATCTCCTCTATTGGTATAGTAGATATTGACGGAACTGATGCTACAGCTACAGTTAACTTATCCGCTAATGGTTCAGGCGGTACCCTTAAATACATACAACATACAACTTCCACACCACCCGCAACCGGCTGGCAAACTTCAAATAGTTTTACACAACCTTATAGTACTACTAGATATTATTTTGCTTCTCAAGATGAAGATACTTCAGGTGCCTATGATACTGAAGTAAAAACTCTAGGCGCTTATAATGCTGGGTCAAGTATTTATGGTATGCAAGTGTTTAACGCTGCAGGGGATTTAACTTTAGATACAACTTATAGAGTTCCCGGGGTTGTTACTTTTGGAAGTACTTCTGTTAATTCAGGAACAACTGCCGTGGGTACCCCCTCAACCTACACAGGAACTTCCGCTGATATCAGTTTTCCTGGAATGACACCTACTAATTCTTCAGAGTTCGAGGTATGGATTTTAGATAATATTCCTGCTGCAGGAGCTTGGTCATCGAACCAGTTTACTATAAATAGAGGCACTAATTTATTTACAGTTACTTTTAGAACTGATACGTCAAACTACACTTTAAATTTTGATTATATTGGGATGAGGTTTTAATATGGGATATGGAATAGAAGTTTACAACGAAAATGGAAATTTACAATTCAGCACAGGCCAAGAATCTTTAGCTGTAATTGATACTGGAACAGTAGCGAATACCTCGGCTGTAGATTATAATTCCGCGAATGAAATACTCTTTGTTCGAAGAACTACTACAGGACACATAGATGGTAATACTTCGAAAGGAGGAGGGGCTGGAGGTATAGATAGATGGACAAATGCTTCCGGAGCTACCGTAGAATATCTATTAGTAAAAAGAACTTCTCAAAGAGCTGAGGATAACTCTGCAGATTATGGAATAAAAGTTTTTAAATCAGACGGCACAACATTACAGTACTCTTCAGGATATAGCAAAGGACCAAAATTAATAGATATAATTCCCCCAGGCTCTACACAGAGTTTCGGTTACCCAAATGACTATCAATTTAAACCAGTTTTATATTCTGGAAGTTTGACAGATATTTGGTATGGCTTTGGCGATATGAAATTTACAAATGGGGTGATAATCTTTCAAGGTACTTACTGGAATTATACTGCTAATACTATACAGGGACTAAACCAGGCTACTACCTTTACCTTCCCAAACACCTATACTTGGTTTGGTTACCCTAATATCTCCACTTTATTTATACTACAAAGGACAACTTAAAATGATTTACGCATATATAGCTTATACCCATCCAACTACGGGAGTCATTTCCCACGTACAGTCTTTCCCTTCAGAACCCCCAGCTAATGGGTCTATTTGGAACGGAGAATTAGTAATCTATTTAAGAGAAGATGAACTAGAATCTATAGGTTTCATAAATCCTTCTCAATTTCTAAACTGCTACTTTAGAAAGGAAGGTGATTGGGTAAATAGAGGAGCTTCCGACCCTGAATGGACTGTATGGAATTCAGAAACAGAATCTTGGGATATTGCCAGTGATAGAGTATCAAAACGTGTTCTAGAGTTGAGACTTGCAAAACTATATCAGTCAGACTGGACTCAAGGAACGGATTCTCCTCTTACCGATGAGAAGAAAGCTGAGTGGGTTACGTATAGACAAGCCTTGAGAGATATAACAATTCCTTCAGATTTGGATCTTCCAACAAACTTTGTCTGGCCAACAGAACCCTCTTAAAAAAAGTTCTTGACTTTTCGGTCTCAACATAATACAATGAATCCATGAAACTCGTAAAGATGGCACCAGAAAATCTCGAAGTGGCAAATGCATATTTGTCTACGGGGTCCGCGCTAACGGCTGCAAGCAGCCTAGGCGTTACTCCTGACAAAGTTTACGAAGTGCTAGAAAAAAGTGACGTAAAAGACTACATCAATTCGGTCTATTTGGACCAAGGATATCGCAATCGTTTCAGGCTCGCAGAGCTTCTTGATGAAGTAATCGAAAACAAACTTCAAGAAGCTAGGGACTCTGAGCAGTATTCCAGTAAAGACCTCGTTGATATAATTGCACTCGCGCATAAAATAACTGTTGACCATACGAAAGAAGCAAAAGCTACTACAAATATTAAACAGCAAAATGTGCAAATCAATTCTCCATTCGGCGAAGGTAACTATGGAAAGTTAATGGAGAAACTACTTGGAAACCCAGCACCAGAATGACCTTCTTACAGACTTTCGTACCCACGAAGCAGTCTGTGAAGAACGATGGAAAACTATATTTAATGAAGTAAAGAAAGCTTCGGAAGATAGCCGTATTCGATATAAAGAAATGCAGCAATCCATCGATAAACTTCATAAACTCGTCTGGACAGTAGGCGGAGCCCTTATCCTCTTTTTAGCAGGATTATTGGCATCAGGAAACGTACTATGATTTTTAAAAAAGGCAATATGTGGAAAGTAGCTGGCTCATCAGCAAAATATGCTACAGAAGAAGAAGCCCTAAAAGCTGCAGGAATTCACCAAGCAGTAATGAAAGAAGCTCCTGTTGAGAAGACTACTTGGAGCCCTTTAGAGAAGCTACGAAAAGCCTCTCTAGTATGTGAAGAATGTGAATGTGACCCTTGCGAGTGTGAAGAAGAATGGAAGTCAGCAGACGAGACATAGTTCTCGACAAAATATTACCGGGTAAGTTTTTAAAAGTACCGATTGAACAATATCTGGAATTGCTAGGTATAGAGGCAATTCCTTCTCAGGTGGCCTTAATAAATGCTATTAATTCAGATAAGTATCGTTTCATTGTTGGTGCTCTTAGTCGTCGTCAAGGGAAGACGTATATCGGAAATATTATTGCCCAATGCGTCGCCCTCGTTCCAGGATGCCATGTACTTATTGTCAGTCCTAATTACAATCTTTCTAATATCTCCTTCGATTTACAACGCAATTTAATAAAGCATTTTGATTTAGAAGTAGCACGAGATAACGCGAAAGATCGTGTAATTGAATTAACAAACGGGTCTACTGTTAGACTAGGATCTGTAAATCAGATTGATTCTGTTGTAGGGAGGAGCTATGACTTTGTTCTCTTTGATGAGGCCGCATTGGCAGATGGAGAGACAGCGTTTAATGTTGCTATCAGGCCAACACTCGATAAGCCGGGATCTAAAGCTCTCTTTATTAGTACTCCTCGTGGAAGGAATAATTGGTTTAGTCGCTTTTTTAATCGTGGGTTCACCGATGATTTTGAGGAGTGGGTAAGCATAAAGGCAACTTGGCATGATAACCCAAGAGCTTCAGAAACTGATATTGCGGAAGCACGACGTTCTATGTCAACCGCAGAATTTGCTCAGGAATATGAAGCAGACTTTAATGTGTTTGAAGGACAGATTTGGACACTTAACTATGATACGTGCGTGCAAGACTTATCAGAAATGGATTTTACAGGCTGCGATATTATCTCGGGGCTTGACGTAGGTTTTAAAGACCCCACAGCATTTTGTTGTATCGCATATGACGGACACAAATATTATTTAATGGAAGAGTATTATGCGGCAGAACGCACGACAGAGGAACACGCTGGCTTCCTTGGTGAAATTATTGAAAGAAGAGAGGTCGACTATTGTTTTATCGATGCAGCCGCCGCACAGACAAGATTCGATCTTGCACAGCAGTATGATATTTCTACTATCAACGCCAAGAAATCGGTGGTTGACGGGATTGGTCATGTGGCAAGTCTTATTGATAACGATCGTCTTATCGTAGACTCGAGCTGCACCGAAACATTGCGCTCACTAGATATGTATAGATGGGACCCGAATCCCAACTTGATTCGAGAGAAGCCCGTTCATGATTCATCCTCTCACATGGCAGACGCGTTGAGATACGCACTCTATAGTTTTGAAGAGAACGCTCCAACATTCTAAACACCGAGTAAAAATAATTCTTGACTTTCAACTGACTCATGGCTATAATGATTAAAATTAGATGGTAGAATTAAAAAGAGACCCAGTAAAATACATAAGAGATAGGGCAAAATCGAAATACGAGAAGGGTTCTGAATGTCGGATATGCGGCGTCAAGATAAAGTTAGACTTTCACCATTTCCATACTCTAGCTCCTTTACTGCGTAAATGGTTAAGTGAGAAGCAAAAGCTTCGTCCAGACCATTACACAGATGAGTATTTAATAATCTGGAGAGACGAATTTATAGATGATAATTGGGCTGAACTTTATACTGAAACAGTCACCCTATGTCACGATCATCATCTGAAACTACATTCCATTTACGGAAGAAACCCCCCGCTTCACACCGCAGAAAAGCAGAAGCGCTGGGTAGAAATACAACGAGAAAAATATGGCTTGGTATGATTTCTGGAAACAGGAAAAGTTAAATCCCGCGCAAGAAGAGATTGTATATAGTCTTGAAGGCGGTGGCCCTATTGCTTCTCGTGAGATTATTACTAATTATAGAGCGTACTATGAGTACTTAGAAGTTGTAAATCGCTCTGTAAATATGATTGTAGATGATGCAGCGGAAATTCCTCTTAGAATAGGAGAGCCAGTTCAAGGATTGAACTCGGTTACCAAAGGAATAAGACGTTCTCGCGTTGACTTATTGCTCAACAAAGAACCTAATCCTTTTCAAGATATTTCTACGTTTAAGCGAAACCTCATAATCGATTATATTATAGATGGAAATATCTTTATATACTTTGACGGCGTTTCCCTGTATCATCTCCCTGCCCACTATGTTGACATAGAACCTGATACGAAAACCTACGTACAGGGCTATACTTTTCAGACGAGTGTTGACTATAATCCTCGAGAAATTATTCATATTAAAGAGAATAGTTTTCACAGTATCTACAGAGGCACTAGCCGTTTAAAAGCAGCACAGAGAAGTATGTCCCAACTTACTCGTATGAGAGAGTTTCAAGATAACTTCTTTAAGAATGGTGCAGTTCCTGGTCTTGTAATTAAATCTCCCTCTGTTATTAGTGAAAAGAATAAAGAAAGAATGATTCAATCCTGGATGACTCGTTATCGTCCAGATGGAGGTGGAAGAAGACCTTTAGTTTTAGACGGCGGAATGGAACTTGATGCAATTTCAAATATAAACTTTCGTGAACTTGATTTTGAAAGCTCTATTGAGTCATCAGAAAAAGAGATCTTGAAGGTATTGGGTGTTCCACCCATTATGTTAGATTCAGGAAATAATGCAAACATTCGTCCGAACCACAGAATGTATTATTTGGAGACAGTTCTCCCAATAGTAGAAAAAATTAATAGAGCCCTAGAAAGATTCTTTGGGTTTGCAGTTACTCCAGATATTAGTAATATTCCCGCACTTCAGCCAGAATTACGAGATTCAGCAGCTTACTACTCAACCCTCGTAAACGCAGGAATTATTACACCAAACGAAGCAAGAGAAGCTTTAAACTATGATGAGGTCTTTGGCGCCGGAGAAATCCGCGTGCCTGCCAATATTGCAGGCTCTGCTTCAAACCCAGCAGAAGGCGGAAGACCCGCAGAAAAGGAAGAGTAAATGAAAAAATCCGAAGGTTTCAGACTTTTATTAGACTATTTTTTAGAGATAGGAAGAGTGCCCTCAAAAAGAGAGTATATTGCTTTAGGCAATAATGCCCCTATCCCACATAAAGCAATGAAAAGATTTTTTGGGTTAAGCGCCGATTATTTTAGGATACTAAAACATATCAAAACTACTTACCCCACAGAGTGGAACAGGTTGGAGCCGTCACCAGTTCCTAAAGCGGCTCCCGTTATGGAGCCACCCAAGGAGCCAGTAGAAGCTCCAGAGGTCGAAGTTTCTCCTTTAGAGAAACTTCGAATATCAAAAGGAGAATCAATTGAATAAGATTTTTCACATTGGCTCCACCTTTAAAGCATTTGAAGATGGGGATGATCTCCATATCACAGGTATGGCCAGTACTAATGGTACTGACCGAGTTGGAGATATTATTGAATCTGAAGCCTGGACAAAGGGTGGACTTCAAAACTATTTAAACAATCCAGTTATTCTTTTTAATCACGACTACAACCAGCCGATTGGCCGAGCAATTTCGCTTGGTACTAACGACAATGGTCTGCAGCTAAAAGCAAAAATTGCTAAATCTGCTGGACATGTAGGAGAGTTAATTAAAGAAGGCGTCCTTGGAGCTTTTTCAGTCGGGTTTCGAGTCAAGGATGCGGAGTATATGACCGAAACCGATGGATATAAGATTAAGGACGCAGAGTTATTGGAGGTTTCCGTAGTTACGGTTCCTGCTAACCAAGCTGCTACCTTTTCTCTTGCTAAGTCTTTTAACTCTGATTCAGAATATGAAGACTTCAAGAAATCTTTCAAAACAGTAGATTCCTTAACAGAATCTAATAACCTTCAGGAAACTGAAAAACATCTAGATTCCGTTAACGAATCAATGCCTACCGACTCTGATAAAGTCGAAGCACAGGAGAAAACTATGAGTGATATCGATATTGATGCGATTGTGGCTGCTGCTGTCGAAAAGACCGCAACTGCAATGGCAATGAAAGAAGCTGAACGCAAGTCAGAAGAGAAAACGCGATTGGAAGCAGAACAAAAAGCTGCTGCCGAAGCCGAAGCTCAGAAGTCTGCACAAGAAGCTCAAATTGCAACCGCTGTATCTAGTGGTGCAGAACGTTTAATGGCTGACGTATCAGCTAAAATGGCTGAAAAAGATGCCAACCACGCCGAAATCATTGGTTCATTGCAAAATGAATTGAAAGAGAAAGCTGCTGAAATCGAAAAGATTCAACAGTCAAAGCGTGTATTCGCTGATCGTAATGAGAAATCATCCGTATCAGAAGAAGACATGGTAAACGCACATATTCTTGGTGTAGTTACTAGTAAAGGGATGGAAGGAACTCGTTTCGGCCGTTCTATTTTGGAAAAAGTGAACACTAATGCTGGTGTTACTGTTCCTACCAGTGCTACAGCTGACTTTGAGTCAACTGTATCAACTGCAATTGAGCGTGACATTGAGCTCGAGCTTGTTCTCGATCCTTTGTTCCGTAAGATTCAAATGAATTCTGCTTCTATGGTAATTCCTACCATGCCTGACGCAGGGTATGCAGAGTGGTCCGCTAACGATGCTACTGGTGGCGCTACAGGTTCATTTCCAAATGGTAATTTAGAAGGTCGTGATGATGCTGCAGGTTCGCCTTACCCCGGTCTGGGGATGGGCAGTACTGTTATTACAGCAGCCCGCTTAATTTCTCGTTCTTACCTTGCTAATGAAACTGAAGAAGATGCGATTATGCCTATTCTTCCTTTAATTCGTGAAGCGATGGTACGATCACATGCACGAGCAATTGAACATTCACTGCTTTACGCAGGTCATACTGATGCTGTTAATACTGGAGGCCAGACAGGTCTAGTTCAGCAAGCAGTGCTGGCAGAAGCTGCAGTAACGGGTTCTGGTGTTCTTGACACAGACGACGTTTCTCCTTTTGATTACACAGCTACGGCTGCTCAAATGTTGAATATGCGTCAAGCTATGGGTAAATACGGTCGTCGTCCTGAAGACGTAAGATATATTATTTCTTTAGACGCTTACTATGATTTGCTTGATGACATGGATTTCCAAAAAGCAAATGAGTTGGGAGAAGTCGGTACTCGTACTACAGGTCAAATTGGATCGGTATATGGGTCTCCTGTAATTGTATGCGATGAATTCCAAGGCGGAAAAGCCGCAGGTAAGTTCTGGGGTCTTGCTGTCAATACTCGTAACTTCGTAGTACCTGTACTACGCGGTGTTACTGTTGAGTCTGACTATGAAGTCGCTAACCAGCATCGTGTCCTTGTCGCTACGCAACGTCGTGGTTTTGATAATCTCTTCAAAACTGGCGCCTATGCTTCAGCGGGTCAAGTTGTTGCACATAAGTGGTAAGATGTTACTTAGGATGGGAAGCCTTCGGGCTTCCCAAGCCTTTTGGGAAAACAAATGGCTGATTTAATTACATTAGACGATTATAAACTACTGGAAGGGATAAACTCTACACAGTTTGACGAAAAGTTCGAGACGCTAATTACGAGTGTAAGTAAGCTTGTCCGAACCTATTGCAACAGTGAGTTCGACACCTATGCTAGTAGCCCCGGATATACTGAATTTTTTGATATTCAGTGGGATACGTATACTGTTCAATTAAAGTACAGCCCAGTGATTAGTATTACAAATGTTTATGAAAGAGTAGGACAATCTACTGCATACACGGAATTATTTACTAGCGGTGGGGGAACTCCACCAGAATATTCGTGGTATTTAGATCAAGTTTCTGACTCTATTTTTAGAACGCAAGAAAGCGGTGCATATAAAAACTGGCCTCGTGGTGTAGGGTCGGTCAAAGTAACCTATTTAGCGGGGTATACAACTCTACCCACAGATTTACAACTGGCAGTAGCTGATATTATCACTTACTACCATTTAAACGAACACAAAGACAGACAGAGCATTGGCTCAGCAACTCGTGAAGGTTCCGGTTCATCCTCTATACGATACGACCCAGGATTCCCAGACCATATTCGCAGAGTTTTAGACATGTATAGGATACAATGAGCAAGGCTATTGTAGATGGTATTATTCGAAGTTCTCTAAATAGAAATGTAAAACGCTTCGACTTAATAGCTAGAAGATACTCCGCCGCAAACGCGCCTCACGTACATAAAATATTGTACGAAGATATAGAAAAAACTATAGTCAATAACTTTGCTATTTCTATGAGTAAATCAGAGGCTTCGGAAGAAAATCTACTAGAAAATCCTAGAGTGATGAGTTTTTTAAAGAAGGTTGCTAAGTATACTTATAATAGATACTTAACTAAATACAAGAAGAGTAAGGGTGATATAGTTAAAAAGTACCCTACTTATATTTATATATATCAACCCAGATTACGGGAGAAGCAACTAAAGACTCCTATATTTGAGCTAGCTCTACCTAAAATACGAACTGGATTCAAAAAGCTTCTTAAAGGAAAAAAGACAAAGTTCAATGACTCCTTTACAAGAGCAACCCAGTTTTTACACTTAGGTAAAGAGACCGTTGGTACCGAAACTCTAAGAATTCTAGGGAATACTGTAAGTGGGGAAGCTGTAAGAGAGAACGACCAAAAAGGGCCTAAATCTTTGAGAGGTTCAGGAGCTTCAGATAGTGTAATAGAAAAAAATATTGATAGGTCTTTAAAAAATGCTAATCTGCTTATGGATGTATCCACTGCTGAAGCAAGAGAAGCTGGTACAAATGTAATTATAAATATGTTGCGAAATCTGGAAGTTACTTGGAAGAGTAAAGAAAAGCAACTCGCAGCAGACTATAGAAAAGATATTGTAGTATACGGCACTATAGGTAGTTCTGCAGATAATATACCAGGTTCTGAAAGCTATGATTGGAAGAATCTTCGAGAAGAAGTAGAACGAGAGATAGCAGAAATTTTATTTGAAAATGCTGAAGACTTTGCAAGTAAGGCTGCAAGTATGCCTCCTGCAGAGAAAGTAGCTCGATTAACAACAAATCAAATAATAGACGCGGTCGTAGGAGCACAAAATAAGAATTTTAGAGTTAAAGCAACTAGAGAAAAAGTACAGAAAAGAAAGTCTGATAAATCTAAAGTTGGACAACCTAATACTAAAAAACGAACTAAAAGCAGTGGTAGTACTTTAGCTATAGCGGCTTCGGCAATGTCGAATAAAGGCGCAGCAACTAAAAAGAATAGTGCTCCTCGCTCTAACTTATTAAGACTTCAGGCTATACTCAATGCTAAACTACCTGCAGAAGTTCGTAAAAACATGGGAGCACCCGCATTAGAGAATAGAAGCGGGGCTTTTGCAAGTAGCGTTAGAATTACAGACATAAGTACTACTGCTAAAGGGTTTCCGAGTGTAGGATATACTTATGATAAGAGCCCTTATCAAATTTTTGAGATGGGTAAAGGAAAAACGCCCTGGGCAAGTGCTCAAAGAGACCCAAGAAAACTTATTGATAGATCTATAAGAGAAATCGCATCGGAACAATTAGTAGGAAGATTTTTTACTAGGAGAATGTAATGGCAACCAGAGACTATACGTCACGAAGAATGGCAATTGTTCAGGCTCTCGTAGTAAAATTAAAATTAATTAATGGAAACTTTCCATACAGAACAAACTTATATAATAACGTAGAACCAAAACTATTGTTCTGGGACGAAGTACAAGATTTTCCTGCAGTACATTGTAGTGCAGGAGCAGAAACTAGACAGTATCAGGGTGGTGGCTATAAAGATAGATTTATGACTCTGACATTGAGAGTGTATGTTCAACAAGAAGATGCCGTATTAGGCTTAGAAAAACTTTTTGAAGACATAGAAACAGTAATAGAAGATAATTCAGCATTATCCTATACAGATCAAGACGGAACAGCGCAATCAGTACATCAGCTTACAATAGTAAGTTTAGATACTGATGAAGGCGCACTAGAACCTTTAGGCGTCGGCGAAATCGTTTGCGAAGTTCGATACTAAGGTTAGGAAGAGAGTAATCTCTTTGGAGAAATAAAAATGGCATTACAATTTACAAGAGACGTACAAGTCGCAATCAAACTTAACGATGATATTTGGGAAGTACCTGTACTTGATGGTTTTTCTTTTTCGCAAGCAATTAACGCTTCCGAAATTACAGTAAGTGAAGCGGGAGCAACCTCAAGACGTGGACGTTTGCTTTTTAATGATTCTTTAGCACCCGTAGAATGGAGTTTTAGTACTTATGCTCGTCCTACTTTAGACACAGAACCAAGCCCAGATCAAGCGCGTTGTATAGAAGAAGCTTTATGGGCTATGTATACCGGAGCTACTTCGTTTACTGCGAACACGGGCGAATTTGCTGGTTCTATTAGTGATGTTAATGCAGTAACTGCGACTACTAATACCTTTGACCTTACGAATAGTGACATTCCTTCTATGGGAGAAGGGTATGAAATTTACTTTATGTTCAAACCTACTGGCGGAACTAACCAAGTATACAAAATTACAAAGGCTGCTGTAAATTCAGTTACAATTGATTTTGACATTGATGGAATTGCTACTATTCAGTGGTCTGGGTTTGGTTCTGAGCTTTCTGATGAAGGGACTACACTTGCAGTTCCAAGTATTACTACAGGAATTGACTCGACGTCCAACTTTATTCGTAATCGTATTTCTACCGTTGACCTGGTTCGAACCGATAAATTAATTGGTTCTCCAGATACTGATATTGTAACAGGCGTAACAGTAGATGGTGTAAATGCTTCAGGTCAAGCTGTATTAAATGTTCTCGGAGATATTAGTGAATTAAAGGTTGGAGACACAATTTTTGTTGCAGGAGTCGTTACATCTAGCCAGACGGTAGATAGCATATTAGGACAAGCTATTACTCTTTCCGGCAATCTTGAAAGTTCGACCTCTGGAGCTGAGGCGGTAGTAGTTACTAGTGCCGTTTCTGACAGATACGTAATTGTCCTCACTGGAGGTTCTATTAACTTCGAGAATAATATTTCTTATCTTACTCCTGAAGAATTAGGTCAAGTAAATAAGCCTTTAGGTAATATTACTGGAACTCGTTCAATTTCTGGAAATCTGACTTGTTACTTAGATAACGATACTGCTAACAGTAAATCAGGAGAGTTGTTCGCAGACTTAGTGTCTGATAGTGACACAGTACGAAATGTTTTTGCCCTGGATATCAATATTGGTGGTGTTTCTGCACCAGCCCTAAAATTCTCTTTACCTACAGCTCACTTAGAGATTCCTGTTGTTAACGTAGAAGATTTGCTTACTCTTGATATTGCGTTTCATGGGCAAGCATCAGGTGGAAACATTGACGCTCAAAATGAAGCAACTATCGTCTATACAGCGGCGTAATAGAAAAAAATAAATCTTGACTTTTCGAAGTCGCTTTAGTATAATTATTAAATCTACGGGGGAGTTCTACTCCCCCTTCTTTAATTAAATTAGGATTTTTATACTATGAGCGATATTTCTTTAAAAAGTTTAATGAAGCCATCCATGACCGTTTCGATTGATTTTCCGGGCATGAATGGTTTTTCTGTTGATTTATGTTACCTAGCACGAGAAGAGCTACTTGCACTCCGCAAGAAATGTGTCTCAAAGAAATTCAATCGTTCAACACACCAAGCAGAAGAAATTATCGATGACGATAAGTTTCTTACTGAATATGTAAAAGCTGTAATTAAAGGCTGGACAGGCTTAAAGTTATCTTATTTAGAAGAGCTTCTATTAGTAGATACTGAAGGCATGGACCCGGACCAAGAATTACCGTACTCCCTAGAAGAGGCAGAGATTCTTATGAAGAACTCCGGCTCTTTTGACACTTGGGTATCAGATACCTTAGGTGACCTTGAAAATTTTACGAAAAACAAGTCGAAGAGTGCCTCCGACTTGTAGAAAAAAGTATTTCTCAAGAGGGTGAATTATCCACTGAAAAATATTTGGCTATGTGCGAGCAACTCGGAACAGAGCCAGATCCTGCCAGAATGCCTGTATCTATGGACGTTTTCCCTGAAGACGTTCAGTATGCTTTTTTAATTTTTAACTATATGCCTGATAGATGGGAAGGTATGTCCGGAAGTTACATGGGCAAAGAATGGTCTAGCATAGATTTTTTCTTGAACCTGTTTGGTATAGAAGATAAGAAGACTGTAGTATTCTTTATTTCGAGAATCGAGTATTTTAGAGTTCAGCAATTGAACGAAAAAATGGAAAAGAAGAGAAAGGCTGAAGAACGTAAAGCCAAAAGCGGTGGAAAACAGTACACCCATAATGTGCAAGGATAATGGCTAAAGAAGTAAAAGTAAGTATTATTGTAGACGACAACGGCACTATGCGCCTTACAGAAAAGAGCGCTAAAAAGCTCGGTGCGGGTCTTGAAAAAGCTGGTAAATCTGCCCAGACTGCCGACCGTCAATTAAAAGGTGTAGCACAAGCCAGCAGCGGCGCAGGCAAAAACTTTTCAAAACAAGCTCAAGGAATTTCGGGTGGTATTGTTCCCGCTTACGCTGCTTTAGCCGCCCAGGTATTTGCTGTAGGCGCCGCTTTTCGATTCCTTAAAGATGCGGGTAACTTAGTAACTTTAGAAACAGGGCAGCAAGCATACGCCTCTTCTACAGGTATAGCTTTAAAAACTCTTACGAAAAATATAATAGATGCTACTGATGCTCAGGTTACTTTTACTGACGCCGCACAAGCCGCAGCAATTGGTACTGCGGCAGGACTAACCACATCCCAACTAGAAGGCTTGGGAAAAGCTGCAAAAGACGTTTCTATAGTTCTTGGGAGGGATGTTACTGATTCTTTTAATCGTTTAGTAAGAGGTGTTACAAAAGCAGAACCGGAATTGTTGGACGAACTTGGTATTATATTAAGACTCAAAGACGCCACCCAAACTTACGCCGATTCTATAGGTAAAAATGTTAATGACTTAAATGCTTTTCAACGCTCCCAGGCTGTAGCCAACGATGTACTTACTCAGACAGAAGAAAAATACTCAAAAATCTTAGCTATATCCGATCCTCAAGCTAACCAATTTAATCAATTCGGAAAATCTTTTGATGATCTAGTTAATACAATAAAGAAAGGAATAAATTTTCTTGCAGCTCCTCTAGCGGGGTTTCTTGCTATGAACCCTTTTGCTTCCTTATTGCTAGCGGCTCCTTTATTAAAAGGATTTCTTAATTTAATAATACCACAAATTTCAGAATTTTCTACAGGGGCAATACAAGGATTGGATGGTATAGGCGATTCAGTAAAAGAACTACAGAGAAATTTAAAAGTAGACGCTATAGAATTAGGAGCTTTAAAAGGAGATACTGAAACAGCAAAATTATTATTAGACGATGCAGGAAAATCGGCAGTTAAGCTGGGAGAAAAGTATAAGATTCCTTTTATTGGTCTTCAAAAGCTAAAGAACGAAGGAAATATAGCAGGCAGAACTTTAAAAACTGCTATTAAGCAGGCTACTGAAGGCACAGGTAAATTCGCTGGGCAAACTTTAGAAGTTAGAAGAAAGTTTATTAATGCTTTTAAGGATATGGAGATTGCTCAAACCATCTTAGCAGGAAAATCTGCTGTAGCAGCTAAACAAGTATCTAATTTTTGGGTTTCAGCTTATGCGAGAATTAAACTAGCGGCAGTTAGTTTTGCTTCTACAGCTATATCATGGACTTCTAAACTAGTAAAATTTACTGGGGCTGCTATTTCAAGATTTTTACCTTTCATAGGGGCTCTTACTCTTGCTTTTGAGTTTATTCCTGACTCTGTAAAAAGATTTATCAATTCCTTTTTAGGTATTAGGAGTGTAGAGAAAGATGTTAAGAAACTTCTTGAGAAAGTAGAGAGTTTAAATGATGAATATACAGCTTTCGCCAAAACTCAGAGAGCTCTAGGCTCAGATTTAGATGATAACTATTCTGTTAGCTTAAAAACTTTATCAGCTGTAGGTCAGTTAGTAAAATCTCTGTCTATTACTGACGAGAAAGATCTTTTAAAGAATTATAATGAAGAATTAAAATTTCTAGCGACTAGTACGGCTAATGTCGCTGCTGTAGCGGATAAAGCGCAAAAAGCCTTAAATGAAGCCTTTGGGTCAGAATATTTTGATACTGGTGCTGCTGATAATAAAAACATAGACACGCTGAAAGAATACATAAAGCAAAGGCTGGAATCTATAACTGTTACGGAGTTGCAAGGAGACTCGGTAGAGAGATACAGAGAACAACTAGAGCTAGTTAATAATACTCTAGATAGAGGTACGGAGTTAAGCGGTAAACAGATTAAAGATTTACTAAGAGCTAGAACTAATTTCGAAGAGTTAACAAGTGAAGTAGATTCCTATAAAAAATCTTTAGAGGACTTAGGCCCTAGAATGACCAAAACTCTTAACGATTTAGTGCCTAGCAATCCTTTAAAAGATTTGATAGATGATTTTGATACTATAGAAACGGCTATTTTTTCTATTAATAAAGGTCAACAAAATTTTGTGGCGCTAACAAAGAAAGGAGAAGAACTCCTGCTCAATATAGGGGTTCAAGAAAGAAAAATTCTACTTAATGAATTAATAAAAAATGACCTTATAGAAAGAAGACTAGAATTAGAACAACGTATTGCTATGGATAAAATTATTAGAGAAAAGCAATTTATAGCTGCATCTTTATACTCAAGTAAAAGACAGTTAATACAGCAAAAATCAGTACAAACTCAGCTAAATTTAGAAGATGATATACTTAGAAAAAAGCAAAGTATTTCTCTAATCTTAGATAACATAGCTGCTAAAGGAGAAAAATTAACTAAAGGACAGATAGATACTTTAAGTTTAGAACAAGCACAGATAGAATTATTAGAAAAACAATTAGAGACTATAAAAAAACAAGAAGAATCGGCCTATAAACTTGGTATGGCTTTAAAAAATGGACTAGAAACTGGTCTTGAAACTAATATTTATGACCTATTAATAGGGGACGAGACTAGTTTTAAAGACGCTATACTTAAAAGTGCAAGCACTGCAGCAAAAACTGCAGCGAAAGAATTAGCTGGACAAATAACCGACAGTATTATGGGTAGTGTATTTGGAAAAAAGGAAACCGAAGAAGAGAAACGAAATAGAAAATTGCTAGAAACTTTTCAGTCTGGCGGAGAGGATGTTAAACAGAAAATAATAGAGGCTTTTTCTCAAGCCCAAAGTAACTTTGCAGCTTTTGAGAAAGATCCTAACTCTGGAACTTTTGGTACTACGAAGTTACAAGAAGAAACGGCTCTTGTTAAAAAAGTAGAAAATATAGATGGATTGAATTCTACAAAGGTTTTAGAAACAGCGACTAAATCTTCTGTTTCTTTAAAGTCTTCTGATAGAGGTAATACTGTGGATAATCCTGTCTACGTTCACGTAGTAAACTTTCCTGTTGCTATGGGTGGGGGAATGGGCGTAAATGCAGACGGTCCTAACTCTATAGCCGCCAAAGGTAGTCTCGGAAGCGTTATAGGTGGGATGGGTGTGAATAGCAAGCCTGAGAAAAAGTATACCAGAGATAACGGAGAAGAAATAGTACAAGAATGGTCATCTGACGTTTCGGCATCTGTAGCAAGTATCGAGAACCTAAATAGAATACAAGCAGAAAGAACCGAAGAAGCTATGAGTACCTCTCTGGAGTCTTCCAAAGAGCTTTCAAAAGGAGCTTTCTCTCTTAATAATCTACCATCTCTGCTTATGTCTGTACTTGGTGGAGGGGGATTTAATGTGGGAGATATTATTGGAGGCATCTTCGGGGCCGCTGCTGGGGGTATTATGCCTGGAGGAGTTACTGGATATGCTAATGGGGGTATCGTAAAACGGCCCACTGTCGGACTTGTAGGTGAAGGTAAAATGAACGAAGCCGTAGTACCTCTTCCAGATGGCAAAGCTATTCCAGTGAATATGGGCTCCGGTATGGGACAAAATAACAATGTTACTGTGAACGTGTCTATGGACGGGCAAGGCAACTCACAATCAGAGTCTAATAGTGATGGACAAATGGGGGCCAACATGGGTAAACTCATTGCTGGTGCGGTTCAAGATGAGCTACAACGTCAAAAACGTCCTGGCGGGATTCTTAGCCCCTATGGAGCAGCATAATGACAATTGGTATTAATGTAGGAGGAGCCTCTGGCTTTGTAACTCCAGATAGAAATTTCTCGAAGAAAACAAAACCAAGAGTACTAAAAGTTTCTTTTGGGGATGGATATGAACAAAGATTAAAAGAGGGTATCAACACTCTTATGCAAAATTTTAACGTATCTTTTAATAATCGCCCTACACAAGAAATAGATGATATTGTAGACTTTCTAGACTCTAAAGGAGGTACTACTTCCTTTAATTTCACTATTCCTGACCCAGACGGTGTTGGAGATGAAACAACCGTGAAGGTAGTCTGCGAAGATTATAATCAAGTATATTATAATTTAAATATTGGTTCCTGTACCGCAACACTTAGAAGAGTATATGAAGCATGAGCGACATCATAAAAACAGTACAACTACAAGATCCTGGTTCGGAACTGGTGGTACTCTACGATCTAGAGTATTCTTCAGGTAGTTTTGCCCACTTCTTCGCCGGTTTAGACGATGACTTAACAGAACTACAGTTTCGAGATTCTGCAGGAGCCGTTCAAACTTATGAAGCTCTGCCCCTTGAAGCTGATGGATTTGATATCTCTAGCGACGGAGCCTATTCTCGTCCCGAGATAACAGTAGCAAATATTGAAAGCGTATTTAAAGATGCTATCGGAGGCTTAGACTTTCAAGACCTTATAGGAAAAAGACTTACTAGAAGAACTACTCTTAAAAAATACTTAGTGGGAGAGTCTAACGATTCCGGCGCAGGTAATCCTCCCGTAGAATTCCCAAAAATAGTATATGTTATTGATAGGTTAAAGTCTAAAACTATTATATCAGCAACTTTTGAACTGGCGGCACCTTTTGATTTAGCAGGAATTATGTTACCTAGAAGAATCGTAGTAGGAGGAGCTTGCCCTTGGAAGTATAAAGGGGTGAATAATTCTTCTCCTCGCGGAGGCTGCACTTGGAAGTCCGAAACTTTGGGTGAAGGTACTACTGCAGGGGGAGATGCTATATATATGAATGAATATGATGAGTATATAGTTCCAATAACAATATCTTTCTCTACTGTAGGATCTAGTGTTACAAAAGGTGCTTATTACAGTACTTCTACTAACATAGATAGAGTTAATCAAGATGGAAGTACTACCTCTGTTGCAGCAACTAATTATTGGCAGGCAGTAAGAGACCAAGCTTCCAACCCTACTCAGCCTTCTGATTCTGATAAATTTTACTGGAGAAGAGTTAGGGTATACACTACCGAAGTATCTTTCGGAACTACTAATCCAGCGTATACCTACAGGCAAGTGGGGCATAACACTTATATACTATCGACTGCTGGCGCTCTATGGAGAGCAAAAAGATACGCAACAGCAAATACTACTATCTCACCGAATGCGTTTAGTTTTATAGAAGGAGCTTACTGGACTTCTGGAGATATTTGTGGTAAGAAAGTAACTTCCTGCTCTTTAAGGTTTCAATCAAAGATACACTCAACTATTACTGGCGGAGTGGCTGTAGATAAGACTAAACAACCTTTACCTTTTGGAGGATTCCCGGGTGCTAAACAAAGATAAAGAAATATTAGAGCATCTAATTAGTGTTTATCCAGAAGAAGGTTGCGGGATACTAATAAATAAACGGGGCAAGATAGTATGGATGGCTTGTGAAAACACTGCAGTAAAGCCAGAAGAAGACTTTGTAATATCCGCAAAAGATTATATAAGAGCAAGTTTACTCGGTGATATACATGCAATAGTACATAGCCATCCGGATGTAAGCTGTGAGCCTAGCGAAAGCGATATAAAGACGAGTGACTTTTTAGGTATACCATATATTATTTACTCTTTACCTAGCATGGAAAAATATGAGTATACACCAAAAAATGTAAGAAATAAATTACTTGGTAGAGATTATGAGTTTGGACAGAGCGATTGCTATTCTCTAGTAAGAGATTATTATAAACAAGAATTAGATTTAACACTACCAACAATACTATTTGAAGATGATTGGTGGGATAAAGGATTAAACTACTTTGATGACTTATTCCAGAACTTTGGATTTGTAGAAGTAGAAAAACCGCAGGAGCACGATGGAATTATTTTTAGCGTGTTTTGTAATGTCCCAAATCATTGCGGGGTTTATTTAGGGGAAGATTTATTTCTTCACCATGCAGTAAATAGGCTTTCATGTAGAGAATCCATACACTCCGGTTGGGGTCAGCATATAGTGAGATACGTAAGATGCAAACAGTTTATTTAAATGGGGGTCTATCTCAGTTCGGAGAAAAATGGACAACGGAGTGTAAGGATATAGCAAGTATCTTTAAACTCATAGAGTGCCAAACTCCTGGGTTTAGAAAATACTTAACTGATGCAGTAGAAGCTGACGTAGGTTTTGAGATACAAAGAGGTTCTGAATTTTTAGAAAATCCAGAAGAGCTTCTTCTTTCTTTAAACGATGAAGATATTATTATTACAGAAGTGCCTTCAGGTTCTAAAAGTGCTGGAGGAAAAATATTGTCTGCTATAGCTATAGCTGTATTAACTTTTTATACTGCAGGAGCCTTAACGTCGTCGGCGGCCTTGGCCAGTACCTTCGGGGGTAATGCGGCTACGTACGCAACAGCAGCCAAAGTTGTTTCGTACGTAGGGTATTCAATAGCTATAAATTTAGGTATGGCAGGTATTACTCAACTTCTCGCCCCAGGACCTGAAAGCGATGGTGATAAAAATGATAGTTATCTCTTTAGTGGTCCTAGCAATAATGGTAAGCAGGGATTACCCGTACCCATTCTATATGGAGAATTGATAGTAGGTGGAATGCCTATCAGTTCTTTTTACTCTAATTCTCCTTTTAGATCTTCTTTTAGAAACTTCGAGGCACTAGGAGGAACCCCAGGTACAGAAGGGCAAGTATATACAGATGTCAATGGAAACAACCTAGTTTGGCTTGATGCAATAAAAGATTTCATAAACCTGAGCGATATAGACGCTATTTATAGTTAAAGGGAAAAAAGATGATAAATGGAAATATCGGAGGTGGGCCTAACGGCGTCAACGGCTCTGCTGCAGGAACCAGAAGAGATACCGAGAATCAATACGGGTCTATAACGGATCTAATTGCTGAAGGAGAGATAGAAGGTTTAGTGGCCGGTTTATCCTCCGTATATTTTAATGGAGTATCTTTAGTAGATACTCAAACCTTTCAAAATATACAGTCTAGAGCGGGTAAACTGTCAGTTTCCGGCACTGCGGTAACTAACGCTGCAGGGTTGTTTTCTAACGTAAATTTATCAAACGGAGTTAGGTATATTCAAATAAAGGGGGCCGGACGCTCTACTACTCTCTCTGCCTCTGCCGAAAAAGGGCAGCAAGAAATATCTGTAGCTACTAATAACTTTTTTCAGGAAAAACATACTAAAGATTTTCAAAATTTAAGCCCTGCAAATATAAATGATAATGTAAAATACACTATTAGGATACCTGGAGCAGGTCCCGACGGTGAAGAGTATAGAGGTGTTATTACTTCTTTTTTCGGCACCAACGAAGAAAAAGCCTCTATCTACCCTTCAATAGAAACAACTGTTAGTTCAGGAACAGCTGTTTCTATAGATGAAGTCTCTAGACTCTCCTCTATAACAGATGAAAATTCCGCGACTCTTGACTCGGCTGTAGAGACTAATGTCACTAACGCTAACGCAATACTTTCCTATTCAATAGTTTCTACGACTACAGGAACAGGTAACTTAACTTATAAAAATTCTTTTGCTCATTTAAAGCGGGGTAGTTTAAATCAACTCCCCTATAATGAGTTATACGGAATTCCTTCAGCTTCTTATATTCTGGGATCTAATCAAGATTTAACCTGGTATGGTAACGGGGTAGGAGGCACAGCTTCTGCTACTATAGTACAGTCTTCAGCATTTTCCTTCGGACAAAACTCTAAAGAAGAGATTGACGAACTAAAAGTTCAAATTGAGTTTCCTGCTGGCCTACAATTAATTGGCGGCACTGGAGAGTCTAGGTACGCTCATGCAGAATTCCAAATTATTTTACAGTACAAAACTTCTCCTAATCAAGCTAGTTTTACTAAACGACTTGTGTGGGGTAATGATTATGGTGGTTCTGAGTTTATAGATTCTTTAAAGTCTGGGCAACTACATTTCTGGAATTTAGGCGACGGTGAAACCTCCGACAGCTACGATAAATTTGATCAGTACAAAGATTTCTACATGCGAAGTAAGGATGCTAGATACCGAGGACAAGGAAGCACTACTTCGAACGGCACTCCTTCAGGAGAGAGCGGTAGAGCACTCATACAGAAGAAGGGTCAAAATACTGCATTTGTATCTGAATTTTCTATAAGTCTAAAAGATTTACAACCTTTACATGATTGGCAGATAGAAGTAAGAAGAATTAGCCCAGACAATGTAAGAGATTATACTTACGCTAATAATAGTTTTATCTCCTCTGCTAGACTAAAACTAGTAGAGGCTATTATTGAAGAAAAATTTTCATTTCCGAGAAGTGCTTATGCAGTTGTAGGTTTTGCAGCAGAGGATTTCGAGCAGCCTCCTAGCAGGGCATACCATTTACGCGGAAAGAAAATAAGAATTCCGAATAACTATTTTACTAGAGAAGAGCTCGGTACTTATCAAGCAGAATATACTAGAAACATTAGTACCGGGGTATTAGAATCTGCCTATCAACCTTGGACAGGAGGGTTCCGTCAAGAATTAGTTTATACTAATAATCCTGCTTGGGTATTTTATGATATTCTTACCAATAAAGAATATGGTCTTGGAGACTTTATTCAAGATAGTGATATAGATATTTACTCTTTGTATCAAATTGCTAGATATTGTGATGAAGTAGTTCCTGACGGGAAAGGAGGACTAGAACCTCGATTTGCTTGTAATGTATATTTAAATTCTCAAGAAGAAAGCTACAAAGTATTAAAAGACCTTGCGAGTACTTTTAGATCTATGATGTTTTGGATTGACGGAAAAATAACCGCTATTCAAGATAAACCGAAAGAACCTGTGTATACTTTTACTCAAGGTAACGTAGAAGATGGATTGTTTAACTATTCCTACACGGGACAAAGGGCAAGAACTAATCAGGTTAATGCAACTTGGACAGACCCTGATCAATTTTATGCTCAAACAACAATTACTGTAGATGACACTGCCAACATGATTTCTCAGGGTAGGATTGTGTCCAAAGACGTAGTAGCTTTTGGTTGTACTTCAGAAGGGCAGGCAAGAAGACTTGCTGCATGGCACTTAGCAACAGATACTACAGAAACAGAAATTGTTAGTTTTACAACGTCTATGAATGCTTCATTTTTACGTCCAGGGGACGTTATAAATATACAGGATAGGCAGTCCGTAGACTTTGAAGCTAGTGGTAGATTATCCACTGGATCTACTACTACTTCTATAGTATTGGATAGAACCGTAGATTTTCCTGGGTCTGGTACTCTAGGGACGGGGTGTAATTTATACTTAATTTTTACAGAGCCTTCCTTTTTCTTACAGCAAGAGTCTGCGGTAATAAATGAACAAACGTATAACAGAGGAGAGGTACTTCTAGAGGATAAGGATGAGAACCCATTAATATCTGAAGAACAAGGAATAAACTTACTCGATGACTCTGGCAATCCTGTATTAGTACAGTATAATAAAAATTCAAGGGTAGAAGTAAAAGAAATCACTAATTCTACCACTTCTGCTTCTACGATTTCTGTTTTGGGAGCCTTTTCAACTGCTCCCGCCCAAGACACTATTTGGGCTATTAGCAGAGTAGACGATGTCAACTCTCCGGAGATTAGAGAATTTAGAATAGCTGGTATCACGGAAGAAGACGGGTTTAAGTATTCTATCGCCGCCACGCAGTATACTAGAGAGAAATTCGATGAGATAGATATAGACTCTCCTGTTTATACGACTACTTATGTATCCGAAGCAGGAAGAAATTCCCCTCCTCCTGCTGTAGCCAGTATTTCTATAGAGTTAGTAACTGATGGTTCTTCTTCAGAGGAAGCTTCGGGTACCGCTACGAAAGCCAGAATTAGTTGGACTCCCGCCGTAGAATCTTATACAGACTCAAACGGGTTAGTAAGTACTAGACCTTACAGATTCTTAAAAGGGTATGAGGTAGTACATAATTTAACTACTACTAATAATTCTATATATGCGGACGATACAGCTAGGGTATTTGTTCCTGCATCGAGTAACGTACTAGAAATTGATAACGTTTCTGCGGGAACTTATACAGTAGGTATTATAACGAAAAGTGACTCGGAACCCTCTACTAATTCTGTCACTACTTCAGTTACTAGAACTATATTTACAGCTCCCCCTCAAGTAAGTAAGCTTAGCAGGCTATCAAAAGGTGGATTTATTACATCCCCGATTTCCTTCAACTCCTCTACTGCATTAGTGGTGTTGGAAAATGCTATTTATAGCTATTCTCCTCCTTCAGGTATCGACTACTTTTCTACTGCTGGTAGTCCTTTATTTAATCAACAGAGTTTTATTTCTTTAGCAGATGGGGGAGTTGCGTATTTATTATATGATGCTTCTTCCGCTGAAAGTGGTGGAGATCCTTGGAAAGCAATTCAACTACATATTGATAATATAGCCGAAGACCCTAGCTCCAACATTACTAGAACTACTTATGTAAAAGAATTGGGTGCTTCTAATAATGGGCTTACTGCTATCTCTGGTACAGTTGAAACATTCTTTGGCTCTGATATTATCACAGGCTCAGGAACTTCGTTCACAACGGATTTCTCTGTAGGTGATTTTATTAAAGTTTCTTCCGGATCTGCTGCTGGTACAGAAGTAGCCTCTTCTGAATATAGAGAAATTGTAGAAATTTTCAGCAACACCGGCATGACAGTAAAGTTTCCTTTTCTACGTACCCAAAGCGGGGTTTATGGTTTTAAACAAACTTTTGTGCCAGACATATCAAAAGACGTTATTCTCGCGGAAATAAGTAGGTCGGGTAGTGTTTACTCAGCGGATATCTATGTACAAACAAAAGGGGATGATGGTTATGTAGTAAACTTTACTAATGAGGCGGTTAGTGTATCTTCTGGCAGAAACACCAGCGTTAGTCCTATTGAGTATCCTGTAACTTCTTACAGCAATACAGGTACTATTATTAAAGTTAGTAAAGGGTCTAATATTTTATCGGCAACATCAGGAACTCCAGGTTCAGGTCAGTTTAATGTTACTGTTAATGCCGTAAATAATATTGTAGCGGGAACTATTACACATCAGGGTACTACTGCTACTGTAGATTCGGCATCAAGCATGTCAGATGTGCCCCTAGAGGCGAGCATAGAATTTTTAATAGATGTGGAAGGTCTGGTTAATTTTACAAAAGAGCAAACATTTAGTAAATCTGTTGAAGGTGTTATAGGCTCTCAAGGCGATGTAGGCTCTCAAGGTGCTCAAGGTACTATAGGTGCTACGGGTGTCACAGGTAATCAAGGCGTTGTAGGCTCTCAAGGTGCTCAAGGTACTATAGGTGCTACCGGTGTTCAAGGTAATCAAGGCGATGTAGGCTCTCAAGGTGCTCAAGGTACTATAGGTGCTACCGGTGTTCAAGGTAATCAAGGTGTTGTAGGCTCTCAAGGTGCTCAAGGTACTATAGGTGCTACCGGTGTTCAAGGTAATCAAGGCGTTGTAGGCTCTCAAGGTGCTCAAGGTACTATAGGTGCTACCGGTGTTCAAGGTAATCAAGGCGTTGTAGGCTCTCAAGGTCTCAAAGGTACTATAGGTGCTACCGGTGTTCAAGGTAATCAAGGCGTTGTAGGCTCTCAAGGTCTCAAAGGTACTATAGGTGCTACGGGTGTCACAGGTAATCAAGGCGTTGTAGGCTCTCAAGGTCTCAAAGGTAGTATAGGTGCTACCGGTGTCACAGGTAATCAAGGCGTTGTAGGCTCTCAAGGTCTCAAAGGTAGTATAGGTGATACCGGTGTTCAAGGTAATCAAGGCGATGTAGGCTCTCAAGGTGCTCAAGGTACTATAGGTGCTACCGGTGTTCAAGGTAATCAAGGTGTTGTAGGCTCTCAAGGCCTCAAAGGTACTATAGGTGCTGTAGGCTCCCAAGGTCCTGCAGGTACTAAGGGAGCTACTGGTATTCAGGGATTAACAGGCGTTGACGGTAATCCTGGTGACGATGTTTGGATTATATATTATGATGCTCTGTCGAACGATGTTCTAAACTCAAACGCTACCGTAGACTCAAGTAATCCCCCCACAGCCCCAGATACTAACGGCGGAAGCACTTCTATTAGTGGCACTAATTCCCAGATAACAGATTCTAGCGGAACGGTTACAGATTGGTACGCTAGTCCAGTATTTCTAACTGGACAATATTATTATTGGTGTACTTCAGTAGCTGCGGCATTTGACGTAATACCGGCAGCAAGTTGGAGTGTCAGTGGGTATCTACAAGGGCCTCAAGGTTCTAAAGGCTCTCAAGGCCTCAAAGGTACTATAGGTGCTCAAGGTACTCAAGGTGCTGTAGGCTCTCAAGGTACTCAAGGTGCTGTAGGCTCTCAAGGTGCTACAGGTACTAAAGGTGCTACGGGTGTCAAAGGTACTCAAGGTGCTGTAGGCTCTCAAGGTGCTACAGGTACTAAAGGTGCTACGGGTGTCAAAGGTACTCAAGGTGCTGTAGGCTCTCAAGGTGCTCAAGGTACTATAGGTGCTACGGGTGTCAAAGGTACTCAAGGTGCTGT
>Ga0209632_10000608_pt1 | contig 36973 bp, 40 predicted proteins | sample COG_10_FD_184754 | JGI IMG/M metagenome (GOLD analysis project Ga0209632, IMG submission 184754) | Pelagic Microbial community sample from North Sea - COGITO 998_met_10 (SPAdes) (version 2) | ecosystem: Environmental > Aquatic > Marine > Neritic zone/Coastal water | place: Helgoland, sampling... | reverse complement strand
GACGCAGTCATATATGTCCGATATGTAGGTACAATGTAATGAATAATCAACCACAGCAACCCAATCAACCACAGCAACCCAATCAACCACAGCAACCCAATCAACCACCACAAACCAATCAACCACCACAAACCATTAATTCAAACCAAAATTTAGAACAAGAAATGTATAATTTAATGCAAGGATTTTTAGACACAACCATTGCCGGATTAGGTACAAATTACGATATTAGTGTTAATACAGTCCCATTAACCGGTTCTTATACATTTACTGATGCTTCGCAACCCATTATAAATACGACAACAGTTGATGTATCAAATAATGAATCGGATCCTATTGAAGGAGATTTATCTGTTGATTAATAACGTTATTTGTTAAAAGAAAAATATAAAAAGATAAAAACATTTTAGTATAACCAAAATGTTTTCTCGATGGTTTCAACAAGAAAAAATAATAAAATTAGGTTTTGAAGATGTTTTATACGGAATTCATCATAATGATCAATGTATTTTGATAAATACTATGCCACATAACTTACAATATTGTTTAATACAAAACACGTTGTTAATTCATATTGAAGAACAAACCATAAATCAATTAATAAATCAGAATAAATTACAAATGAAAATCATTTTATATGGAAAAAATTCGACAGATGACACATGTGATAAAAAATACAAACAATTATGCGATCTTGGATTTAGCGAAGTTTATATTTATGCAGGGGGAATGTTTGAATGGTTGTTATTACAAGATATTTATTCTAATGCTGAATTTCCAACAACGTCAAAGATAAATGACATTTTGCTATATAAACCGCCTTCATTGTTACATATACAACGCTTAGGAAATGGACAAACTACATAATAAAAGAACTTAGATTTTTCTTTTTAGTCGGTGTAATTATTTAGTATTTCGCAACATTTTTCTCCAATTTTCGATACGTTGTTGTGTTTGTAATTCCATTGACTGGTAATTCAGTTTGGAATATTGTGTAAAATATAATCCATCGTCATTGTGTTTGAACATACGAATTTTGAACAAATTTTCAGCTTCATGAAAGGAATCTTCCATATTTCCATCCAGTTGATACATATTATATAGCATACATCGATCAAAATCATAGGCACATAATAAATCGGCCTCACGCACAATATTATATGCGGTTTGGTATTTTCCCAAATTAGGAAATCCATAAGTTTTCACATGTGAATATGACATAGTGGAAATAATATTTTTAACCACATATTTGTCATCATTTCTCAATAGTGGACCATTTTGATCACCCAATGTTTCAATGAATTTAGTAATGTTACGTAAACCTTCTTCTTTGTCCATATATTTTTTATCACACATATCATGAAGTGCTGCTGAAACATAAATGATATTTTCCTGATCTTTTATGTGTGGATTATTTTTTACTTCCGTTTCAAATATTTGATTGGAATAATACAAACAATTCATTGCGTGTCCTACCGAATGTGATTCATCAATCTTATATTTAGAAACAGTTGCCATTACATAATGAAATAGGGATGAAAATAAATTCATGTATATATTGTCTTTATATTTAAATATATACGAATAATTGTATTTATATTATATATAATGAATTTATTATTTGTATTGTATATCATATGTTTATTTGTCATATTTACACCTGGCATATTTTTCTCCATAATGAAAAAGAATAGCGCAAAAAATATAATATTACATGGATTATTATTTTCATTAATCGTATATTTTTCATATGCTGTTATGCGAAAAAAAATCATTGAAGGGAATACTACATACACTGTTAATTTTAGTGATTTAAGCAATCTATTTGATACACGTGCAAATTATGATGTTCAAACGGAAGCCGGTGTATCTGCTGCACCGAATCAAAGTGAAGAAGTAAAAATGGCTCAAAAAACACAAGATACTGTAAATCGTGTAAAAAAGGAAATTAGTGGGGAAACGCAAACTCTTGCCAACAATGTCAAACAACAATTAAATGACATGAAAAAAGAATTAACTGACTACAAATTTGACGCGAAAAAATCCAAATTCATATGTACAATGGAACTACCCAACTATGATTTTTCCAAACCAGAAATTGAACCAAATTCGTATAATTATTATACATCCAAAACACTTGTTCCCGGATGGTCATTAAATCGCGCGGCTTTGTTAAATAATTCTGTCCCGTGGGGATTTAAAACGCCATATCCCGACGGTTCACAAGCAATTGCTTTACAAAATACTGCTAGTATTTCCACGATTGTGAATTTATATGAAGGAAATTATTACTTGAAATTTTACATAAGTGGACGCGATTGTTGTGATAAATCGGGTATTTCCAATGAATTAGATATAATGATTAACGACAAAGTATTTGACACTATTACACCAGAAGTAAATGAATGGACAGATTATAAGTCTAAAACGTTTACTATTGACGTTCCAGGACAGTATATTATTACTATACAAGGAAAAAATAAGGAGGAAATTAATGGTGTTATTGATAAATCGAGTGCTATAAAAAACATCACTATACGTCGTGATTAAGAAAGTAATATAAAATTGAATTTATATTTCTATAATTTTATCATAGAAACATAAAAACAAATCTAGTAATCAAATATGGACCTTACTCAGAGAAAATTATCAAGAACTGAATGGAACAACATTGAAATTCCATTGCCGCCAGGCGAAAAGAATATTTTACAACTAATAATTGATGGTTATCATGATATTCGCTTGAAACGTAATAACAGTTTATCGCTTTTGGGACTTATGAAAATTGATCCCAATATTTCCGGGATTCATTATTACTTATATAATCAAAATTTTGATTCTATTATTAAAAAACACACAAAGAAATACAAGTCATTGTGTGGAGACTTTAACGTAAACGTGGAAGCAAAAGAAAAAAAAATAAAGTTGAAAAAGGGTGATCTTATGCGTATTAATCTTATTAATGAAAAGCAGGGGTCTACGAATAAGAGTGCGTTTGAATATGAACTATTGAAATATTGTGAACAAATCCTTAAATATTTGGATTGTCGTTCTGATAAATACGCTTTTCATTTGTATACTTTGATTCAAATTAAAAAAGCGTCTATTAATCATTTGAATAACTACGTATTGCAATTCGTAGATTATATTATTCAACAGAGCAATGAAAAACTACACATGAAGGACGTATTATCCCAAGCATATGAGTTTATTGAACAAAATCCGGCATTGCTTAAATACGCAGATTTACAATTGTTTGATCACCAAAAGAATATTTATAGTATATTTCAAAACAATCTTCCAAAGGACGTATCTAAAGATGACCGTATCGAAAAAATGTCCTCTATGCCTTCTAAATTGGTATTGTATACTGCTCCTACCGGTACAGGTAAAACACTAACACCTCTTGGTTTATCCGAGGGACATCGTATTATATTTATTTGCGCAGCAAGACACGTTGGTTTAGCGTTGGCAAAATCCGCAGTATGTATGAATAAAAAAATTGCCATTGCGTTTGGTTGTGAAACTGCCGATGATATTCGTCTTCATTATTTCGCAGCATCCGAATATTCCATCAATAAGCGTTCAGGTGGAATTGGAAAAGTGGACAATAGTGTTGGAAATAAAGTACAAATTATGATTTGTGACATTAAGTCGTATTTAATCGCAATGCATTACATGATGTCTTTTACAGAACAAAGTGATTATGATGGTGAAGTAGATGATACTATGTGCGATATGGAAGACACTATTGAAGATTATAATTACCAATTTCAACAAGCAAAACAACGAAATAACGAAACGCAAATGGAAAACTTGAAAACGCAGGTTCGTGAATTACAAGAAAAAAAGGAATATTTGAAAGGATTAAAAAAAACATCAAGAGATTATGATTTAATTACATATTGGGACGAACCAACTATATCCATGGACTACGATGAACACCCACTTCATGAATTGATTGAAACTGTATGGAAGGAAAACAAAATATCGAAGGTAGTTTTGTCGTGCGCTACGTTGCCTCATCAAGACGAAATAGAGGATACTTTAGTATCATTTCGTCAAAAGTTTAACAATGCGCAAATTGAAACAATTTCTAGTTTCGATTGTCGAAAATCGATTGCTCTGTTGAATCAAGATTGTAAGTCAGTAGTTCCACATTTACTTTATGAAGATTATGATAAACTTCAAAAAAGTGTGGTCCATTGTAATCGTAACAAAACAATGTTGCGATATTTTGATTTAATCGAAGTGATTCGTTTTATTGAAATGTGCCATAAAGAACATGCGATCCCGGACGAATTCAAAATGGAAGAGTATTTTCAACATGATATTTCAGAAGTGACAATGAATAACTTGAAATTATATTATTTACGTCTGCTACAACATGTAAACCATGATAAGTGGTTGTCAATATTCCAACAATTATCTGACAATCAAAAAAGCAAATTGTATCCAAATAAACCATTGAAGAAATTCCATAGTGTGGAACAACCTAGAAAGGGTCCTACCTTAGGTGGAAAGTTGATGCGAACACAAAGTGTAAATGTGGTCGAAACGCCTCCCGTAAAATCACAAGCACCATCAAGTATTACAGGATTACATATTACGACTAGTGATGCTCAAACATTGACAGATGGTCCGACTATTTATCTTGCCAATAACATTGAAAATATTGCGAAATATTACATTAAACAAACAAATTTACCAGAGCGTGTATTTCAATCGATTAGTCAAAAAATAGCAAATAACACAGTTATTCAGGAGCAATTAACTGATGCTGAAACCAAGTTGGAAGAAATACAAACGAAAAAAGAAAAAATGATGAATAACGCAGATGACAACAAAAAAGGAAAGGGGAAAAGTAAAATTGCGAATCGCGATACAGAATTAAATCCCGAAATAGCAAAACTACATAATACTATTAGTAATCTTCAGTCAAGAATTAGTGCTATTAATCTAGAACAAGTATATATTCCCAATTCAAAAGAACATCAAACGTTGTGGCAATCGTCGGTAAAAGAGGACGCATTTCAACCTAATATTTCGGATGAAGATGTTTGTAAAATTATGGCAACGGACGTTTCCGATCAAATGAAAATGCTTCTCCTACTAGGTATTGGTATGTTTACGGATGAGAATACGGCCAATCACAAATACATGGAAATTATGAAAAAACTTGCATATGAACAACATTTGTATATTATACTAGCATCATCTGATTATATTTATGGTACAAATTATCAGTTTTGTCACGGATACATTGGAAAAGATTTGACCAAGATGACACAGCAAAAAACGATTCAAGCAATGGGACGTATTGGTCGAAACCAAACACAACAGCAATATACAATACGATTTCGCGATAATAACGTATTGTACCAATTATTCCAAAAACCCAATGAAAATAAGGAAGCAGTAATCATGACTAAGTTGTTTTCATAGATATTTGTAGTCAAATAGTTCAAAATCACGTTTGTAATATTCATTAATCATTTTTATTGATTCTTGGTTTAATGCCTTACTGTATTTTGTTTTTCCATAAGGAAATTTACAATTCGACACTTGAAAATTATGATTAAAGTCTATATATCCATGTGACTGCATATCTTGTGTTAATGTTTCTGTGTGTAAAATTATGAGGTTCTGAATTAAATCTCCCGATTCGTCTATTAAAAATAAATATTGGGGTAATTTGTGGTTGTCGAACATGTCCATTGATTGAAAATATTTTTTTAATTTGTTACATACAGTTTGCGGATTTCGAATCGTATTATTATCAATAATTCCACGAAATAACAATTCTGATATAACTCGATCATATGGGTTTCTAACAATAGTAATAATTTCAAAGTCATTTCGGTCATACGGATTCGGTGACAATATATGATGAAAACATTGTTCAATCAATATTTGCTTATATTTACATAATTCTATCCATGTCATATGTTGTAGTGAATGTTTCAATTCTTTACACAATCTAACTTTCTTAAATGCTTTATATTCTGGCAAATTCTCTTTAATATTTTGTAATTGTTCTCCATCATTGCTTGAATCATCATTTCCTATACTATTTGTTCGACGATGAAGTCCTTGAAATTGCGATTTTTCTAAATGTATTGTTTTTTCATTCATGATTTTCTTCCATGTTTTTTTCAATTGTTCAAACTCCTTTTCAATAGTTTGTTCATAATAGCGATGATATACGAAATCCATATTTAATTCAATGTTATTACGTTTGGCAAAATATTTTTCAATACTAGTGCCTCCTGTTTTTGGAATATGAATAAGGAATAGTTTATCTTTTGAAAAAAATGGCATGATAATATAGAAAGCTATATTATCATTATAATTTATTTTATCCAGTAATACTTATGGCGTAGGGATTTTGTTTTAATGTTGATATTAATTCATTTCCATTACGACTATTCGGTATTTCAGAAGGTAAATGGAGTTTACCCTGTAAATGTCCCATGGTGTCTAAACTAGGTGGTCCTTGACGTTGACCAGGCAAAGGTGCTCTACCATTTGATAATTGATTGGTCATATCTTTCGTTTGATAATTTACCTCATTGTTCATCATCGACATATTTCCTGGAACCATTCGTCCTTTGATTGTAGATGATTTCACATCATTATTACGTTGTCTATATTCAGCATCATATGGGCGAGCTTCTTTTGTTCCAGAACCTGCCGATGCGTTGCCAGCATAATAATAATCAGATTGATTCATACGATTATTGTCAATGGGTTGGACACTTGCCACAGTATAACCACCTTTGTTCAATGTTGAATTACCAGCGTTCATGTGAAATTTTGAATTTTCGGTTGTTTCACGCATAGTTGTTGCTGGACGATCTGCCGGATTGAAAATATAAGATTGTGTAACCGTAGTTCCAGCGTTCTGATAAGGTCGTAATGTCCCAATAGTATTTTCTTTACGTGAGGGACGTAAAACGTCTAACAATGGCGATACAACAGACCCAATAGCGCCACTAAAAGCACCGAAATAATCCGTTTGATGATTCGCACTTCGGTTATTATTGTATTTCATTTGCGATTTTATACCATAATCACCATCAGTTGCTCCGCCATGTCCCACTGCGTTTGCAACAGAAAGGGGGACACTTCCTAAATCTACATGTTTCGAAGGCATGTACTCACCATCTACAAAAACACCTTCATTGTTTGATCCGGCAGCACCTGTATAAGAAGTGGTGGTTTCAGGACGATTTGTATAACGATCTTCTTGAATGGGACGAAGTGTTACACCCTTTTCTAAACCGGTTGTTGTCATTACTCTATCGTGTCCCATTTCAAAAGAACGTTCGGGACGATTTTTCTCTAATTTACCAATGGAACCCATCTCTTTAATGGAACTAACTGCTGGACCTTCGCGACCAAATAAACCAACGCCGGATGATTTTGCGTTTGTTTTAACACGCATTTCATCGACTGTTTTTGGCATCCATGCATCTCGGTTTTCCATACCGGAGTTAAATCCTCCCGATCCTTCTGTACCATAACCCATATTTATGCCTGGTCCAACCTTTTCTTGTTCAAACGGGAGAACATTGGAGATTTTAGCCGATGCGTTTACTCTCGATTGCATGAAATCGGTTTGGTTAGGTGCTCCATATGCCCATTGATAATTATCGTTGGGAGCAAACAAAGGTGCCTGCTCCTTCTTTTCAATTTGTTGAGTCCCTTTTCCTAAATAATTGTCCATAACAGAATCTGTTTGACCATTGTCTACGGTGCGTGCAGTGTTGTTTCGACCAAAAAACGGCACCATATTATTATGACGAAAATAATCATCGTTTACTTTTGAACCGGTCATAGATGTAAACTCTTGACCTTGGTTTTGTAAATTCATTTTTTCGATTTCACTCACAGATGTAACATTTTTATTTTCAAGAGAATTAATAGAACCATCTAAATGACTTCTAGGTTCAGGTTTGAAATATTTGTCAGTATACGAAGAACCACTGAATTTATTATCTACGGTCAATTTCTCGGTTCTAGAATATTCAGGGGTTTGAATCGGGTATTCATTTGGAAAATTTTTATTCGGTAAATCTACATTTGGAAGTGCTTGACCACCAATAAATCCTTCTTCATAAACGTCTTCATCTTCATCTTTATTTTGCTTTGATACAACATATAACCCGCCTAATGCTATTAATGGTATTGCGAATTCCATTGTATTTAAGATAATATATACAATAGACATAATAAATTATCAAATGTTTCCATTAATTCTTGGATAAATAATAATCCATCGAAAAAGGATCTTTTGAACCACATTGTAATTGAGGAACGACCTTCGGTTTGTAATAATCTTTTTCTAAAATACGTGTTTGAATATTGTCGTGAAACGGTTTTTCCAAATGTGATTGAGGATCTACAATGGGTTGTTCCCATATAGGATGCTCTAAATCACGATACATCCACGCAGGATGACTCGCACGACTTTCCTCTGTAAAAGGTTTTTCTACGCTATATGTAATTTGTTCACTTTTAACCTCATGTGTTTTGTAGTTTTGCTCACTTTTATCATCTCGTCCAAGAGTACGGGTTAAACCCAATAAATCACTTTCTAAATTGATTGTATTTGTTCGTATATTGGCACCGAATTTTTGTAAATTTAGATGAGCATCTTCCTGAAAAGGCATCGAAGAACCTTGTCCTGGAACATCCAATTGATATCTTCCAGGAAATGTTTGTTGCTCTAATTGTTTTTTTATTCTTAATTCATCATCATGAAATCGCGTAAACGACATTTATATATTGTAAATACATTAAAAATATACAATATACCATAGTTAAAACCGCGCTAAACACAATCTATTATAGTGCGTTTAAATAAGATTCTTTACATCTGCCATAACTTTTTCTATGCCATTGAGTAATACCATGGTCCAAAATGCCCTCTAAATGCTGTTTCGTACCATAACCCTGATTTTTCTCGATTCCATAACGTTCGTTCAATTGAGGATATTGTTCACATAGTTCTTTAATATATTCATCTCGAGCAACTTTAGCTAATATAGATGCGGCCGCAATATGTGTATATTTATTGTCCCCTCCTTCTACCGTTTGATGAGGAACAGTGCGAAATTCTTCGGTTTCATCATTATAATAAGAATATGGTTTGAAATGATTTCCATCAATCAATAAGAATACATTTTCTCTGTTAATTTGTGATGATTTTTCTAATATGTCTTTTACTACATTATGCATACCCTTATGAACGGATTCGCGAATATTAATAGTATCAATAACATCACATTCCACATATTGTATGGACCAAGCAACGGCGTTTTCTTTAACATAATCGGACATCTCTTTTATTTTTTTCTTAGAATGAAACTTTTTTGAATCCTTCATCCAATCATGATGAAAATCATTACCTTTAGGTAAAATCGCACCTGCTACATACAATCGTCCAAATAATGGTCCTCTGCCCGCCTCATCCATACCCAATTCATAATTATAATCTGTTGTAAATTGTTGATTTAACATGGTTTCAATATGGTGATGGAATCGTATTTATATCAATTTTATATTTTACAAAAAGAATTAGTATTTAACCATTGACTAATATTTTCGAACTATAGAATATATTAAATTATGAAAGGTATAAGATTAACCCCTTTTTTACTATTTGTAATATTATTAGTTGTTTTAGTAATTGCCATGATTTTCGGTTACCGTTCGAATCGTGTTTTAGAAAATATGGAATCGGATTCAGGTCTTTGGTCTGTTACGCAAAACGCATCTGTTGCCACATATGATTCCGGAACTGCTTTGAATACTATTATAGCGCCCAGCAGTAGCGATATTCCCGGATATTACTTTGATCCCAAAACTGCTAATATTATTGCAACAAACAATGTCGAAAATCCATCCTTTACTTTAATTACACGCGGATCTAGCGGAACACCTACTATTGTAACTAGCGAATATACCGGTGATACTAGTTCTGGTTCAGAAGGCGATTCTAATACAATTACATCTATGGCAACTCCATGGACTTATAACGCAAATAATATTTCACTTATTTATTGTCCTTATCAAACTAATACTTTTGTTGTTTTAATCGATAATGGGAGTGGTAATATTTTAACAGCATTTAAAAATGTCAATGGTAGTTCTTACATTTTAGCAACTTCGAACTTAGAAGGAGGTGCGCAAGTGGGGATTGATAGTAATGCGGATTTGAGTCTATATTCACGATTGGGTGTACCAACCAAGGACACAATTACTATGAGTGGTGCCAACATAAATGTTCAGAAGATCCAAGAAAATGTATACTTTTCTAGCGAAAAGGGTGTTATTGTAGGAAAAAGTGGCGATTTCAATGATCAAAGTGTTTCTAGTGATTACAAAAAAGGTGTTTCCAAACAAAACAATGGAACAACCAACAGTCCTTCTACTATTTTAGTATTATCACTGATGATTGATGAGACTCATGTTTTGGTTGCGATTATTGTGAAAGTTGACGATAAATATCAGGTTGCTTCATCTAACATCATTTCTCAATCACTTACCGAATCGAAAAATGGTGGTTCGGATGACGCATTTTCAATCACATTAAAGACTAACGGGGGTGATTCAGGAACCACAACACAAGGAGGTTCAAGTGGATCATCCGGAACCAATGGAACCAATGGAACTAATGGAACCAATGGAACCAATGGAACGCCTAGTGATGAAAAATGTTCAGATAATTCATCAAGTAGTTTATCAAAAGCAGATGAAGATGTGAAACCCGTGTGCTCCTCTAAATCTTCTTCATCCGCATCTAAAGATCCTGAATATATACGCAAAACTGAAATTGTACCACCCGTGTGTCCAGCATGTCCTACTACCAATTGTCCAATTTCTGTAAATGAACATGGAGAAATAGTGGATTGTACAGGAAAGAAATTAGATTTAGGGCAACTTTCTGGAGTTCAGGGAGCTAGTGATTATAGTTCAGCCCCCGCAACTTATGGTGGAGCAATTGGTGAAACAGCAACCGCAATTGGCGATACTGCTCAAACTGGTTTAGAACAAGTCGGCGATACTGCTCAAACTGCTTTAGAACAAGTCGGTGATACTTTACAAACTGGATTACAATCAGCTGCTCCCGTAGCATCAGATGCGGTAAATACTGTTGGTGATGTCGCCGAAAAAGGATTAGATACTGCTGGTGGAGCATTAGATAGTGCCATTGGTGGTGCTGAAAATATTATTGGACAAGTTGGTTCCGGATTAGGATCACTCGGTAAAGGTGCTGCCGATGTTGTAACTGGTGTGAGTTCTGATGTAACTGGATTAGCAAAAGACGTTGTAGGCGAAACCGGCGATTTGATTAGTGGCGCGGGTAGTGGTATAAAAGATCTTGCTGAAGGTCGTCAAGATTTGAAATCTCAGGAAATGAGACAAGATACAATACAACAACTGAATCAACAACAACAACAAGGACAAATGGGACAACAACAAGGACAAATGGGACAACAACAAGGACAAATGGGACAACAACAAGGACAAATGGGACAACAACAAGGACAATACGGTTATGGTTATGATCAACCGCAATTAGGATATAATTATGGACAACCTCAACAATGTAATTATTGCCAACAACCCGGACAAGGTTATAGTTATCCAAGAGGTTGCTCATCGAATTTTATGCCCATTACAAACGATTTTTCACAATTTACATAATAATTCTTATTTGAAATACTAATAATTCGTTTAATTATTAGTATTAAAAAAATTACTTAAAATAGTAAGCGTTAATTAACAAAATGAATAATCAAATGGAACTACGTCAAAAAACTACTAGTGATTATCTTGATTATTCAACTATATTACAACGTAATTCAATAAAGCAAGAAATAATATCTATTTTACAATCATTTGACGCAAAATACAAAAATTTACAATATAAAAAGGGAATTTATATTTATGGTTCACCTGGAAGCGGAAAAAGTCATTTTGCGGTTCAATTGCTCAAAGATATTGGTTATGATGTTATTAAATACGACGCGGGAGATGTACGAAATAAAACCCTTATTGACAATATTACTAGTAATAATATATCAAACAAAAATGTCTTAGATATGATGTCCGGGAAAACGAAAAAAATTGCTATTGTTATGGATGAGATTGACGGTATGAATAACGGCGATAAAGGAGGAATTAACGCATTAATAAAACTTATTCGTCAAAAAAAGACACAAAAGCAAAAATTGGAAAGTATGACATTAAATCCGATTATTTGTATTGGAAATTATTATATGGATAAAAAAATACGCGAATTAATGAAAGTATGTAATTGTTTTGAATTAAAAACGCCGACGAATGAACAAGTTGAACAATTATTATATAAAATGATTCCATTACAACATTTGAATTTATATAAAAACGATATGATTCATTATATTCAAGGAGATATACGCAAATTAAATTTTACAGAACAATTATACAAAAACAAATCCCATTTATTAGACCATAACGTCATACAAAATATATTTCATAATAAAACATACAATGAAGACTCAAAACGATTGACATCCACATTATTAAATACATATATTCCTTTTAATGAACATAATATTCGTATGAATGACAATGATCGTACAATTATTGCACTATTATGGCATGAAAATATCGTAGATTTGTTAGAACATATTGATAAACCGTTTCAAATACCATTTTATATAAAAATACTCCGTAATATTTGTTTTGCGGATTATATTGATCGTATTACGTTTCAAAATCAAATTTGGATATTTAATGAAATAAGTTCTTTAATAAAAACGTTTCACAATAATAAATTATATCATGATGCCAAATTTGAAAAAAAACAAATTCATCACGAAGACATACGATTTACAAAAGTTTTAACAAAATATTCAACAGAATACAACAATCAGTTATTTTTAACCAATCTTTCATTGGAATTGAATATGGATACGAAAGATCTTGTTGCGTTTTTCCAAGAATTGCGCGTAAAATTGGAAAAACAATGCGATGGAGAATTTTTAAATGACAGTGAAAATATAAAACATATTGAACAATTGTTTGAAGGATATGAAATATCAAAATTAGACATTAAGCGTATGTACCGCTTTTTAGACAAAAATGTAAAGAAAGACGCAATTGTTGAAGAAGAATGATTGATTGATTTTTTATGAAGAATATAAAAAAAAGTATACAATATATAGTAATGGGATTCCGTAAAGTTTTTGCCGAATATGTATGGATTGGGGGAAATAACGAACTACGATCAAAGGTTCGGGTATTAGATAATGATGTTCATTCTGTCAATGAACTTCCTATTTGGAATTTCGATGGAAGTTCAACAGAACAAGCCGAAGGAACTGACTCGGAAGTTTTGCTAGTTCCGCGTGCGATTTTTAATGATCCGATTCGCGGACGCCCACATATACTCGTTATGTGTGAAACAACTAGACCTGATGGTACTTTTTTAAAAAATAGTCATCGTCATTGGGTCAATGAATTATTTGAACAAGCAAAAGAAGAAGAACCATGGTTCGGATTAGAACAAGAGTACTTTATGATTGATATGAAAACCGGAAAACCTCTTGGTTTAGAAAATGCTAGAAAACAAGGACAATATTATTGTAGTGTTGGAACAGGAAACGCATTTGGTCGTGATCTTGCTGAAGAACATATGCGCGCTTGTGTAGATGCTGGCATTAAAATTAGTGGTATTAATGCCGAAGTTGCTCCCGGACAATGGGAATTTCAAATTGGTCCTTGTACAGGCATTGAAGAAGGCGATCATATGTGGATGGCGCGATTTTTGTTAGACCGCATTGCCGAAAATTATGGAATTATAATCGATTATGAACCAAAGCCTTTAGCAGGTGATTGGAATGGTTCCGGTTGTCACGCAAATTATAGTACAAAAAATATGCGTGAAGGAACTGACGGGAAAACCGGTTTAGAATATATCGATGAAGCAATCGAAAAACTTTCCCATAAACATATGGAACATATGGAAAAATATGGCACCGGTAATGAACTTCGCATGACCGGAAAACATGAAACCGCCTCTTTTGATACTTTTTCTCATGGGACTGCTAATCGTGGCGCTTCTATTCGTCGCGGAAATCAAACAGTGAAGGACGGAAAAGGATATTTTGAAGATCGCCGTCCTAGTTCCAATTGTGACCCTTATCTAGTAACCGGTATGTTGTTTAAAACGACTGTTACAGACGAGTAATGGTGATAAAATTTGTATTTTTTTTTTAGTAAGTATATATTATGATTAATGATAATATATATATCAAGTTTGGATGCCCTATGTTTGCATCCATGGCTGCTACAAGTATAGTTCACCCTTTTGATGTAATTAAAGTGTCTAGACAATTAAATTATCCTGTATCTTATAACATTTCGCATTTATATAAAGGATATTTAATTGGTTTATTCCGTCAAATCACCTATTCCACGCCAAATATAGTAATATACAGTTCATTGAATAATAATTATAATCATACGTATAATAAAGAATCTTCTTTTTTTCATAAAGTATGCTTTGGATTTATATCCGGTGGAATCGGTGGTGCTATGGGAAATCCAAGTGAAGTAATGTTTGTGAAAACATTAAGAGATAAAACAAATCCATCTACAAAACAAATATTTCAAGATATTGTTTCACAAGAAGGGTATGGTCGTTTTTTTGATGGATATAAAGCAGCGCTTATGCGGTCGGCAGTTTATAACAGTATACGTTTGTCCATATATTCCGAGACCAAGACACATTTTATAAATCAATATCCTAAATTAGAAGGAACAAGTCAATTGCATTTTTTATGCGGCGCGGTTGGAACTATTACTGCTATTGTTATAAGTAATCCAGTCGATGTAATTAAATCTCGTTTACAAAAAGATAGTTCAAAAAATATTGGACAAATGGTTCAACATACATTTGCACATGAAGGATTTGGGGGATTTTATAAAGGACTTATTCCTAGTATTTTAAAGAGTTTTCCACATTCCATCATATCTTTCATGGTGTTAGAAAGAATAACTAAATTGATTACAGGAAAGGAAGCGTTATAAAATTGAAAGAATTATAATATAATAGATTATATATTATAATAACATGATTTCATTATTAAAGAAACTTCCTCTATTTAAACGTATATTGTCCAATGGAGATGCTCCCAGACCTCTTGGGCGTTGGTCTTTAGTTGACCATAGTACAAAAGCATATCGCAGATCTGAACTAGCAAATGAAGATCATTGTGGAACTTGTGCGACATATGCTATGCGTCAAAGTGATAAAAATATTCAAAAAATACATATCAACCTCGACAAAAATGAAAAGAAATAGTGTATATTATATGTATAATGGTATTTTCTAAAAAAACGCTGTTTTTTTTATTTGTAGTTTCTATTGTTACTATTCTATATGTATTTTATTTGTCGAAACAACCACAATATAAAGGTCGAGGATATTGTAACATTCAAAATGAATATATATATCCAGAGGAACATTCCAATTTTATAAATGACCATGACCGCGAATATATCATAAATACGGCATCACCCCTATTTAGTGAAAGTCAATTAGTAAGTGGAGGAACCGAAAATATAAGGAAAAGTCAAACAGCATGGCTTCCCAAAACCGATCCAATTGTTGAAAAAATTATTCGCAAAACATGTTCTATGACTAATATACCATTTGAACATGCCGAAAAATTACAAGTAGTTAAATACCAACCAGGGGGATTTTATAGTGCTCATTATGACGCTTCTTGTGATGATAAAAAAGAATGTGTTGAATTTGAAAAAAATGGGGGTCAACGTATTGTTACACTCATCATTTATTTAAATGATGACTATGAAGGCGGTCACACTGAATTTCCTAATTTAAATAACAAATATAAACTAGACAAGGGCAATGCATTACTTTTTTATTCACTGGAAAAAAATGGCAATCAATGTCATCCATTGTCATTACACTCGGGAACACCTGTGAAAAGCGGTGAAAAATATATTGCGAATGTTTGGTTGCGCGAAAGACCTTATCAAGTACTATAAGAAAAATTTTGTCCATTCATTGCTTCATTCATTTGTTTTTGTAATGCTGCGTTTTCTAACTCTTTTACTTTGTTTATTAAGAATTTAATTTGATTTTGTTGTTGAGTTAGCATTTGAACGATTTCTTGTGGATTTAAAGGACGTTTTCCTTGTCCTGGCACTTCTATCATAATTGACGCCCCTTGATTTGTTTGTTGTTGTGCCATTTGTTCACGTTTTTCACGTATTTCACTCAATTGTTGTATAACATCGGGTTTGTTTTCAGGAGTTCCGGGTAAATAATGTTCTAATAATTCATCTATTTCTTCCATAAAATATTTATATATGGGTTCTTCATTTTCTTGTCGAATAAAATCACGCACTTGTTTACTCGATTCTTTGAAATATTTCGGATCTGAATTTTGTAACATATTTTTCTTGTCGAAACTATTGTGATGATGAGAAAATACTAAAATTGTTTTCATCGGATCCAATTGAACAAATGGAATACTATAATCTCTTAGAAAAGAACGTTCTTCTGCTAGTGAAGCATTATCGTCATATTTTGTATGCTGTAATAATATTGTTTTGAACGCAAACGTCCCCGCAGTTGCATGAGTATCTCCAAAAGGTCCGCTTTGATACATCTTATCAATATGTTTAAAATAAATATATAATTCACTTGATCCCGCACACAAAGCAGTAGGATTTGCTAATAGTGTTTCTACACAATGTTCCACGCGTTGAGGCGGGTAATAATCGTCGTCGTCCATATATACAACAATGGATCCATTTACATATTTATGCATGAAATTTCTCTTTTCGCCTAATTTCATCTTCTTTTTTACTTTGAAATATCGAATTTGTGGAAGATTGGATTGTTTAATTAAATCTTCTATTTTATCTGTTCCATCATCCACTATAATCCATTCCATTTTATCCCTTGGATATGTTTGATGACGAAAACATTCAAACATGGACTCTATGAAAGGGCGTCTATTATAAGTTGGGGTACATATAGAAACGAACGGTTGCTCTTCACTCATATTTTGTATTTTTTATAGAATTCGGTTTATGTCGTTTTTATTAATCTATATATTACAACATTGTTTTTGAAATTATTTAAACCTAATACAAGTTATATTTATATTATGAAATGTCATCGCTATTTACCCAAACATTTTAATTTTTTTGATGTATCATTGCGAGACGGTCTCCAAACATGGAAGCGCGTTCCTACAACAAAAGAGAAAAAAAATATATTACACAGCATTGTGAAAAACGCTTCTAGTAAAAAAATAGAAGTGGGTTCCATTGTATCTAAAAAAGTATTGCCTCAATTTGAAGACACGGTTGAACTATATCACCATTGTCGAAAAACATATCCTAATATATTACCATTTGTTTTAATCCCTAGTCTAAAAATGCAACAAATCGCACTGGAGAGTAAATTACATAACATGAGTTTTATTAGTTCTGTGTCTGAAAGTTTTCAAAAGAAAAACACCAAAATGAATCTTTTCGAAACCAAAAAACAGTTGGCATTTTTGTTGGAAAATTGTCCGGGAATATCCAAACTATATGTTTCGTGTGTAAACGAATGTCCCATTTCAGGAATTATAGAGAACAAAGAAATTGTGAAAGAACTTATGGAATATTTGATTATGCCTGTAGACGAAGTATGTATTTCTGATACTTGCGGAACATTAACGAAAGAACGTTTTGACCCTATTTTGAAAGAACTACTTCCATTTATGAGAAGAGAACAAATACCAATGTCCAAACTATCTCTCCATTTACACAAACATGTTTCCCCGGGAGAAACGCAAAAATTGATTATTTATTGTATAGAAAATGGAATTTATAATTTTGATGTTTCCTGCGTTGAGGGTGGTGGATGTTCTGTAACCATGGATGAAAATCAAATCAATGGCAATGTTTCTTATGATGATTTTAATTTTTGATAAAATTGATTTTTTTGTAATTTGGTTCATCATAACTAAAAAAGATGTTTCATCGATTAAATTATCAATATATTGAACGAGAAGATTATTTTCTCCCATCATCATTGGATAAACACAATTCGTCGTTTATTTATGGCGAAGTGAATCCAAAACATATTGTACAAATTATAAAAGATTTGGATCATGATTATTGTAGTAATTTTGTAGATATTGGTAGTGGTTGCGGAAAATTGGTCATCCGTGTTGCTTTGGATTTTCCTGATAAATATTGTACTGGAATTGAAATTCACGAAAATCGTCATCAAAGTTCTATGGCTTTGTTAGAAGACTACTCCTCCGTTATGGGAACAACCGAATTTCAACATGCCGATTTTATGAATATATATTTTGGAAACTATGATTTATTGTATTGTTGTAATGTTATTTTCTCGAAAGAGGACAATCGAATTTTGTATAACAAAATTTTGAACGAATTTTCAGGATATGTTATTTTGTTCAATTATAATTATGATATGCAACACTATTTGGTAAAAACAATACTAGTAGACACCAGTTGGGAAAGAAAAGTGAATATTTATGTATTTTACATACCATAATAGCAGTAATATATTTGAAAAGAATATTTATATTGTTATAGTTTGTATGAAACGTAATGACACCCGCATAAAAATATAATATATGATTTCTAATGGTAAATTCATATATTATCTAGTTGTTTATTTATTCATTCTTTTCTATTTGGTTCCTCTATAACTGGGGTTGTTGTCTTGGATTCTTCTTTCACTGGTGGTGTCGTGTCGAATTCTTCTTTGACTGGTGTTTCCGTCTTAGATTCTTCTTTGACTGGTGTTTCGGTCTTGGATTCTTCTTCTGTCTTAGATTCTTCTTCTGTCTTAGATTCTTCTTCTGTATTGGATTCTTCTTCTGTATTGGATTCTTCTTCTGTATTGGATTCTTCTTCTGTATTGGATTCTTCTTCTGTCGCGTCTTCTACTGTATTGGATTCTTGGTTTGCTATTTTTCGTTTCAACGTATTTGTTTTTGCTTTTGATATAACTGGAGCACTACTATCTCCTCGCGCACTTGCCATACGGGATCTGGCTGTTTGATTTAACATAGAACTATCTGTTTTCATTGACATTTCCAAATTATTTACTAATTTCCATTTGTTATATAAAAACATCGATAAAAAGATAATTAATAACACATTGATTAATATTAACCAAGCAAACAAATTTTTAAACACAGAACTCAAGTTCGTTGCTTGGAAAACACTTGTTCCAACTTTTCCTTCAATCGCACTTGTCCATTCTTTTCTATATACACCAATTCCACCAATAAGTGTTAAAAGAATAATAACTTCAAACATATTTGTAGAAAAGAAACTTACACTTTTTCCTAACGAATTATAAATCCATTGAAATGTTTCTTTAAACCACATAAATGACAAAAACGGAGAATTTGGTTTACATGGTTCAGGCGTTAAATCTGGAGGTACTGAATCTAACGATTCCGAAATACCCGCGTATATACTAAACATACCAAATCCTTCATAAAACAACACCCCACAAAAAGTATATAATACCAAATATCCCGTCAGCAATACCATACTGATAGGTATATTTACAGCAAAAATCCACATATAATATCCGATAAATGCTAATATAAACATAATAATAGAGAAGAACAATGTCCATACTCCTCCACTCATTCCATCAATAAGTAATTTTGACATATCTAAATTTCCGTCTGACATGCCTCCAAAAAACCATGATGTTGAAAAATATAAAATCACAATAATGTTAAACAACGACAAAAATGATGGATTTTTAATCGCATCCATGGAAGCAGAACCATTAATTGCACCAAAAAAATCTCGCAACAGTCCAGTTTGAAAGTTATTCTGTACCAATATATAAAATAAAAAAAACATAAGAATCATAATCACACTTGTATAAAGTCCGAATCGCTCATGGGTTTTTAAAATGGACAAAGATAAAACTCCTTTGTTGAATAATTCAAGCGGTTTCAACGCAGGTCCAAAAAATCCATAAAAATATTTACTTACCTTTCGTAAATCACCAAATTCCAATTTATAACGAATATTGTCATCCTCTTCTAAAAAGAAAATAATATAATACCAGTTATACACAAAGTACCAAACTAATAATAATGTAACGAATTTTTGGGCTTGATCGTGAAATATGGATATTTCTTCTTCCGTAGCAGTGTTTTGTGTTAATGCGTTTGCCATTCGAATAACACATTGTGTTACATATTTATTTGATTTCAATAAAAATAGTTGTATCTTTATTCTTAATATTTGTATTTTCTGACCAATTACAGTAATAAAATTGGTAATGATTTTAACAACTGAATTAACTGAATCACTCGCTGCGTTAATTGTTTTCTGTAATCCACCTGAACTTACTTTAACCGAACTGCTTAAACTTTCTCCCGCGTCTTTCGCATTACCTCCCATATTTGAAATGGAATTACCCATACTCGACGCCATACCACCAAGATCTTGTAACTGTGATAAACCGTCAACAGAAGTACCCAATTGATTTGTTAATGAATCAATTGATTTATCTATACCATCTTTGTTATAAGCACTTCCAATACGTGGTGTTAATGTTTGTAAAATATTTTTTGCTTCGTCATCTTCTTTGCTTGTTTTTTCCTTTTCTAACATTTCAGGTGTTTTTTTCTTTTCTACTTTTCTTTTCACATCTTCTAAATATTCATTTACGTGAAATCCTTCTACTACATTCGACATTTGTGGTCGATCATATAAATCTTCAAATTCAGGAATATTTTTTGGATTCTCGCGTTTCTTCATAATTTTTTTCATTTTTTTCTTCATTTCCGAAACCATTTTATCGTCATTTGATATATGTTCTTCATTATTTTTATGATCCCATGTTTTTTTCCACGATGACATATTCTATTGTATATTTGGTATATAATAGAATATGATAAATAACCCGACGTTTCAAACCAAAATCTTAACGTGCGTATGTTAATCCACAATTTCCACTTACGAATGATAATATATTAAGACGCTCCTCAAATACATGTAAGTTATAATTATATACGTAAAGTGCCCACGACGGTTTTGATGAAACATTGACGGGTACACCATTGTCATCACATTCAATATTTACTGTTGCTCCGTCAACATCAATTGGTGGACTATATGTATTAAACTCAAACTCGATGTCTTTAAATCGACCAGTATTAACTGCGCCCGACGGTTGATATTCGAAAGGACTTGTATTTAAACAAAAGTTATAACAATATAATCCTTCTTCCGCAAATCCACGTGTGCGTGTATATTTCTCTACATAATCATAAATACCTCGAGGCATGGAAATTTCTCGATAATCCGGACCAAACAATAATCCAAATGTTTCTAAAATAGGACGATTGTTTGCCGAACTATAATCACCTGTAATATACAAATTACTTGTATTATCCAATTGTATATTCGAAGGTATATGGTTTTTATAAGGCCAATTCGTATAATTTGACCATTCATTTCGCATAAAAGCATCGTTTCGTTGGAAATACCACATCCAATCCGCAACCATACCTGTAGTCGATTGTAATTTCACACGATTTGATCCAACCACATTCAAAAAATCATATTCGTGAATTTCTTTTACTAAATAGATTTGATCTTGTGTCGCAAATTTTTTTTGTTCCTCTTCCGATAAAAAACAATACGTAGACATTAAATGAATATCCGCATTCCACGTATTTAATTTATTTGTATAATTCACATTTGTTAAATCCGTAGATGGAGGGGTTTGTAAATAACGATACATTTGGAATTGATCAGCACCTGGATTGATTTGAACATACGGAAACCCATCTGCTACATTAAACACATCTCGCACTTGAAAAAGATGGTACATTGGTCTTAATGTCACATTAATAGTTAATTCTTGGTATTGAAGAGCAATTAAAGGAAATGCACATCGATTATCTAAAGTAAACCAGGTATTTAATGGAATATATAACTGTCTTCCACGAATTGATGGTTCCGCACCACTTGAATTGGTAGTATATTTTGCGGAGGGGTAGGTATTTGTTTTATAAGGCGGTGTAAATGTGCGATAAGGATTGTTTCCGGGATTATTCAATTCCGGAACATTTCCCGTCATGGCATCAAACAGTTCCTTCTTATCTTTTGTAAAATCGCGACTTACCATTGCGTGTAAATATTGTCCTGAATATTTTTGAATGAGTTGTGATCCACCGATAATTTCAATTTCTTCAATTAATTGAGCACCTAAATTTTCAATCCATTTAAAATCATATGGCGAATATTCACCATTCGTATAATAAGGACTATCTGGATCTGAATTTGCGGGCCATATTGGACTCCAAATATCAGGCAAATTCAAAACCAAATAAGTGTCCATTAATAAATCACCATACCGCTTCATTTTAAATGTAAATTTAGAAGATTCGGCTAATCTCAATTCACGTTGTCCATCAAAGTCCAAACGGAATTTTTGAAGTCCAAAATTCGTATATTTAGAATAAGTCACTTTAAAAAATGTCTTTGATGGATTTCCTGTTAAAAACAAATTAGCATTGCCTACAGAAATTATGTTTAATAAACCACCAGGCATTTTAATATATAGTAAATGTCTATATTTTTTAATTACTTTATCTACGTTTTATATAATAGAATGTCATCGCTTCTACAAAATATCATCGATTATACTTTAATAATAGGAGCATTCATATTAGTTGTTTATTTCATGTATTCTATGATTACCAAAAATCAAGAAGACTATCCCGGGTCTAAACCTCCTCCGTATGAAGATACTCCTAATGCCACGCAGCGCGCTCAATTAAGTAAAATTGAAGGAACGACGAATACATCGGCAATAAAAAATGCCAGTTTTAGTGCAACAGATGATAATGCGCTACGTAATTTTGTCATTAAATCTTCATCAAATAGTGCTTACACAAATGGATATATGAACCTAAATATGATTAAATACGTCCTTTCTAAAGGTTGTCGGTTCTTGGACTTTGAAATATATATGAAAGACAATATACCGATTGTTGCCTATAGTACCAACAAACAATCTTTAGAAACATTTACCTCTGAAGCACCTGCTGTTTCCTTTTCGGGTGTTTGCTCGACTATTTTATCAAACGCGTTTTCCGAAATATCTCCTAATCCTGACGACCCCCTGTTTTTACATTTACGTATTAAAACGTATGATTCCACTGCTTATTCCAAAATTGCTCAAATTATAAAGGGGGGTCTTGGACCCAAATTATATACTGAAAGTGATGGAAGTGCCGTCCCTGTAAATTTAGACAGTCAAGTCACTGATTTTCTTGGTAAAATTGTTGTTATTGTTGACCAACATTCTTCTCCTGGATTCCAAAATTACGCAACATGTGCTCCCGATAATAGTGATTGTTATAGTTTAACAAATGTTATTAATTTAGTAAGTAATTCACAAACTGTTCGAACATATAGTCAGAGTGATCTTACATATCAACCTATCAATCCTCCTGATCCAGGAGTATACTTATTTAGGATTGTTTTACCGAATACTACATTTTTTGGATCTACCACAAATTCTGACGCAAATTATTTAATTCGAAATTATGGTGCTCAAGTTGTTGCCCAAGCATTTTATGTAAATGATTCGAATTTACGCGTTTACGAAGAACTATTTGCCAAGAAAAAAAGCGCGTTTTTGCGTATCGAAAATGTATTGAATACATATGAATAATTTTATATAATAGTTTTTTATGACTATTATATAAATGGGTAAAAACAAAACGATGAAAAACATGTCCAAGAAAAAATTCATTCCAAATGAATGTACCAATCAAATGTCATTTGATGAGTGTGAATTAGCAATCTTACGTCAAGCAGTCGATAATAATGAAAAAATAACCGGGCAAAAATTAGCATCGAGTGACGAAATCAAAAAAATGATTGAAATTGTGGAGAATTTCTTGAAAAAGAAGAAATTATTGTGTTACGGTGGAACCGCAATTAATAATATTTTACCCAAACACGCACAATTCTATAATAAAGATTATGAAATACCCGATTACGATTTTTATTCTTTCAATGCTTTAGATCACGCAAAAGAATTAGCTGATATGTATTACAAAGAAGGATACGAACAAGTAGAAGCCAAGTCAGGTGTTCACGCAGGTACATATAAAGTATTTGTCAATTTCATTCCCATGGCCGATATTACAGGTCTTCATAAAGAATTATTTGATTCGTTGTCCAAAGAATGTATTTCAGTAAGCGGTATTAAATATGTTCCTCCGAATTTTTTACGCATGGGTATGTATTTGGAATTATCGCGTCCAGCAGGTGACATTAGTCGATGGGAAAAGGTTTTGAAACGTCTCAATCTACTAAACAAATATCATCCCATGAAAATTAAATATGATTGTGAGAAAGTGGATTTTTTACGAAAAATGGATCAATCCAAAGATGATTCTGAAAAAATCTATTTTATTATGCGCGATACATTTATTGATTTAGGAGTTGTCTTCTTCGGTGGATATGCGGCAAGTTTATATTCTAGACACATGTCCAAGAAAGACAAGCAATTTATTGACAAAATACCGGATTTCGATGTTATTGCCGAAAATCCTAAAGAATGTTCTACTATTATTATGGAACGTTTAGAGGATTCCGGATATAAACATGTTAAAATTATCGAACATGACCCCATTGGGGAAATTATTCCCGAACATATTGAGATTCGATATAAGAATGAAATTTTAGGATTCATCTATAAACCTATTGCTTGCCATAATTATAATACATTGAAGGTCCAAGAAAAGGAAATTAATGTCGGTACAATTGATACAATTATGAGTTTCTATTTGGCATTCACTTATGCCACTACGAACTATTATTATACAGACCGTATTTTATGTATGTCTAAATATTTATTTGAATTGGAACAGCGCAATCGGTTGTCACAACGCGGATTATTGAAACGATTTGGTCCAAAATGTATCGGGAAACAAGAAACATTGGAGAATATACGTGCCAAAAAAACAAGCAAGTTTCTTGAACTTCACAAGAAAAAGGGGACTAGAGAATATGAAAAATATTTTCTCAAATATGTACCAGGTGAATCCAAGAAATATACGAAAGAACCAAAAGAAGGAAAAAATACTAAGGAAATGTCCAAGAAAGAAACTAAAGACAAAACTTCAAAAAAAACAGTAAAAAAACGCAGTCTTAGTTTTCGTAATTTATTGAAGGGATTCTAAATATTTTTTGGTTTCAATACAATTTCGGATACACCCAAAGTTCCGGTTTGTTGACAATGGGGGCATTTACAATATCTTTTTCCTCCTCTATATGTCTCTTCGCAATATGTGTGTAAATGAATATTACAACGTATACATTGAACTAATTCAATATGATCGACTTCATCCCAACAAATTAGACAATTTTGTCTTTCATTCACAATGTTATTGGAATGTATATTACCCATTTTTTATTCGTTTTATTATTGCTATTTATAAAACGACTATGATTTGTTCAATTTTATACAAACATTATATAAAATTGATTTTGTTATAATATATAAAATATATATCAAAATCAGATAAAAATGGAAACACTACATGGATGGTACTCTGAAACACAATATAACCGAAAAAAACCTGGACAATCGAAAGAACAAAAAGGTGAAAGAATATTTTATCTAAATGAAAAAGAGGAAATCGTCGAAATAACGGAAGTCAAACGAACCAATGAACCTAGTTTATTTAAGGACGCCATATATGTAGGTATTGTCACGAAATTCTCTCATGTCGTAAGAATCAATGACATATCATAAATAGTATATTCGCGAATGTTGTATTTTTTGGTTTTTATACATACTAAAATATATAAAATTGATTTTTGTTATTATGTAATTCAAATCCGTAACAAAAGACAACTTAAAATGGAATCATTACTTTATACTGCGATTGAATCATCACATGATGCGAAAATTACTAATAGTGATAAACGATCGTTTAAACTAGCACACCGTGTAAATTGTAACGGGGAAATATTGAAAAATACCAATATTAAAAAGAAATTAGAAACTATAATGAAAAAAATGAATATTCAAGATTACAATATTGAGAAGGTTGATAATTCATACGAATTCGGATATGAATTAATTGTCGATGAACAAAATTATAGGAAAATGTACGAAAGTATATCTTCATCGTAATGTTATTTTATCATCCCAACCGCAAATTGCTGTTTGAATTTTACCATCAATTTCAAAATGTAATGCATAATATACCTTTTCTTCATTGTTGCCTTGTGAAAATTTCACTTTTTTTATTAATTTCCCCGTTTGTTCGTTTTTTAACAAACAAACTTGGTTCATTTCCAAATCTTCGACATTTATCATTATATAAACTATGATGATAAAATCCATATTCAATATACTTAAAGTTCTATATTTTCATTTTCCGACATGGGCGGTGTTTCGCCTTCACAACACTCGCACTCAAAAAGTATAAAACATAAGCATGTTATAATAATTACAACTCCGACTATCAAAAATATTTCTGCTCCCATTACTCTAATAACATAAGGTATGTATTTAAATTCATTTATAAATTACTTAATTTGTTTGAAATCGTATTCATCGAATAAAACAAACTTCCAAACGATATACTTTTGAAAATAAGACCCATCATATTAAAATTCCCATCTTCATTGTATATTTTTAAAAAAGTCAAATGTTTTCGCATAAATGTAGACACGATGGGCATGGAAAATAAGAAATACAATACCGCAACTAGTATTGGAACTTGGAAATCGTTAATTGCTTCATGTGCGGTTTCTTGACGATATTTTTTCTGTTTGTGTAATTTCAATTCTTCTTCATTTGCTTTTTCGTAGTCGCGAATATAATCCGATGTTAGTTTTACATTCGGTACATGATTGGGTTTTATTTCACTATCGTGCTGATATTCGAGTGTATCCATGGGTATATCTCGCGAAGGCAAACTCTGCTTAGGCATATTTTCGACACTGTAACTTTGAGGTTGTCCGGGATTTTGGTTCCGTTGTGGAGAAGATTCGGGTAATGGTAAACCTTCTGGTGTTACTTGAGGAGTACCATAAGGATTGGGGTGAGGGTTAATTGGTTTATAATTTAATTGATCCTCTCCGCCCATTTGGGGTTGTTGCTGTGAATATTGTGCTTGTCCAGATATATTACCATAAAACTCATTTGAAATTTGTTGTGTAGAAACCGGTAAACTCTGTGGCGGTTCTTGTATTTGAGACGTTTGATGAACCTGTACAGATGGTCGCAAGTTTTGTATTCCGGATGATTGGGGTAATTCAGCAATACTTGTAGTGGAGTTTTCCATTAAAAACTATATAATAGTAAATATTTAATGTTACTATTATAATCGCATTATTCGATGTCAACAATTTTTTTATTTTTGTCACATGGCATAGAAACTGTATCGTATTGAAAACATTTTTCACCGTGTTTGTAAATTTTTCCATCAATATCTCCTAAAATAGGTCCTTTAAATGTCAAACAATTTTTGTCTTTACATGTTTTACGAAAAATAGTTGCTAAACCGAACCCTAACATAATGGATATAATGATTTTTCCTAAAGAAGAATGTAGCAATCTTTTAAAGTTCATATATATAAACGAATCATTTTATGATCAATCAAAAATATTATCCTTGAATGGGTATTTTTTCAATATTCATGGGATTTCTTGGACACGATACTTCTTTTTGTTCAAAAGCAAAACATTGGTCGGCCTTATCTTTATATAACATGAGTTCGACGTTTTCAGGAGTAGGATAAATATATATAGTACGAGTTGTATCTGTAGTCAGATATACAACGAATATACCAATTGCTAAACTCAGGATAAAAATGCGAATACTAATATATTTTGTTAATTTTACCATTCTATAAATAAGTAGCACACTATTTATTTATGGAAATTAATGCTTTTTTGAAGTTCGTTTTTTGGTGTTCTTGGACTTCTTCTTTTTTTTATTGGTACTTTTCTTATTTTTTCGTTTGGTTCTTCCTTTTCCTCCGCCATTATTCAACCAGGGATCTTCTAGTAATTCTTTTGCACTCAATGTGAAATAGTTTTCTTCCAGGACTATATTATTGTTTTTATTGGAAACCGTTTCAAAAATGCGTTTTAAGAAATTGACGCAACCTTCCGAAAATCCGGTTGTAAAATCGGGTAATGTGGTTTCTTTTATTTCTTCATACGCCTTTTCAGTTGGCACTAAAACATCAGCATTATAATTATAATAATTTCTTGGAACTACATTTGGATTATGTGGAAACTTATCGAAAAAATATGCCCCTTTTGTAGTCATTTCGTATGTTATAAAAATAAGTTTCATTAGTGTTATTCCTAAACTCCATAAATCATCCATTGCGTTTGGACTATTTAATTTATGTGTTTTTTCTAGACCAACTCGATGAAGTTTTGCGGGTGCTAAATATCCGGCTGTTCCATAACGCTTAGACGACAATAGATCTTTTTTAGGACCTTGAGATTGTAATGCTGCTCCAAAATCAATTAATTTTATATCACTTACATTTTCTACATCATTGTACATGATGTTTTCAGGTTTTAAATCCAAGTGATAAATATTGTGCTCATGTAAACAACGGAGCGCTTCCAAGGTTTGTTTGGTGATATTTTTCAATTGTTTTTCGGTAATTGATGTCCCGTTTCCATGTAATTCTTCCATTTTATTATACAAATCCAGTTTACATTTTTCTAAAATTGCGTATACACTTCTATTGTAACTTTGTTCATCGTCATAAATACCAAAATCATACACTTTGGCAATATAGGGACATCCATAACCTCCGTCATCTTTAGATTTGGAAATACGTGTTTGATAAACAAGACCATTTTGTTCTTGTTTGATCGTTTTATAGTCAGTGCGGTCTTTCCTTAATAAACGTAATACAATAGGGTTATTTTCATCATAAGTAATATCATAGACTTTATTAAATTGACCTTCTCCTAATTCGTTAAAACTTGATTTCTTTATTTGTTCAACGTCAATGTTCACATCTTTTAATGGTTTACACAAAAGTTCGTCACATTTATCTGTAAGACAACTTGGCATGGGATCGAATTGAAATTTTTTTATTTCATTATTACAGTTTGATTCTAAGGTAAGATGTTGTATTTTAAATTTTGATGTAGTCGAATCCTGTTTTTCATATTCTGAATTTTCTAAAACAACCATGTTATATATTGACTAAATATAATATGATATTATGCTGATTCTTGGACCTGGTCTTTTTGTGCTTGCTTTTTCGCCTTCTTCTTGGCACGCTTTTTCTGACTCGCACTTAATACATTTGTATCTTTTTCAATAGGTTCACTCATTAATTCTTCCATTAATTTCGGATTTGCTTCCATATATTCATTGTATTCGCGTTCTTTACGTATACGAAGTGCCTCTTCTTCCAATTTTTGAACAACCTCCTGTTGTTTCTTTGCTAAGGCACGCGCCTTCAAACGTTCTTTCAACGATGCGTGCTTTTGTGCCTGACTCATTTTATTCGCATCGATTCGAGCTCCCTTTGGCATATTCATATTACCCATCATAGATTTGAACATATCACCCATGCCACTTAGTCCACCCAAACCCTCCATGCCTCCCAATCCAGACAATCCTTCCATGCCCCCAAAAGCACCTCCCATGCCTTTCATTTTACCCATCATTTCATTTGCTTCATTCATTAGATCTTCCTTGGAAATTTCACCGGATTCCATTTTACTTGTTAATTTGTTTTTAACAGAATTAATAATATTTCCCATTTTATCTGGATTTTGCATCAGTTTTGATAAGACGTCTTTTGTCGATGTTACACCTTCCATATCCTTTCCTAGCGATTCTGCTAAATCATTTCCCATATCATCGGCCAATTCTTTTGCCAATTGTCCAATTTTTCCATTAAATAGTGATTGTAAATGATCGTTTAATTCTTCCATCTTAGGAATATTTGGCATTTTAGGTTTACTGGATTCATCACCATCTTGTGTTTCACTCTGTTGTTCCTTCACGTTTTCTTCAAAAAAGTTGGTAATATTTCCTAAAACATCTTCCAATTGGTTTTGTAAATCGTCCACATTCAAATCATCGAACATTTTCATAGCATCTCCGAAATTGAATTTGTCTTGAAGTGATTTTACAACAATTAACAAGACAATCTGTAAATATTTCCAAATTGATTCACGAATTTTATCACTAACACCCTCGCCATGAAACAACATCTTAAAATCTACATTAGGGAGAAATTCGAGATTGATCGACTCATTTTGTTCAAACATTTGGGTTTTCTGATTCAAAATATCAAAAAAACGCTCAGGATACACTTTCAAACAATGTTCGAATAATTGTTGAAAGTCATCCTCTGATGTACTTGAATCGCTCCATTTCTTCCATAAATGGGCATATTCGGGAAAAGTAGGGGTCAAATCATTGGTAAAATCAACAATGGAATTGCGAAATTCTTCACTAAACTTGGGGATCTGATTTTCAGTTGTCATAATAATTTATGATAATATTATGATTATCAAATTTAAACCCTTTTCACCAATTATAAGTTTTTTCCATTAATAACTATATAAATATGGTTATTAATAATATGTAAATGTGGTTACAATATGGATTATTATTTGCTTTGTTTGTCGGGTCATTTTCTATAAGTAATTACAATGATCATACAAATGATCCAGTAGAATTTCAACACAATTTTTGCGAATCAAGGTTACAACACAACGATCCGCCTGAAATATATAATGCGTTTACTTCATTGGCAATTAGTGTAGTACCCTTTGTTTATGGATTTCCAAAATATCATCCTTTTACAAATGTTGCGTATGTTCTTATATTGAATGGTTTCGGCAGTTGTTATTATCATTACTTTTTAACATGGTTAGGAAAACAAGCAGATGAAATTCCCATGATATTAGCAAATTATTTTGCTATATCTGGACTTATTCAATTATATTATCCTAGTGGAAACAAAAAAAAATACCATCTTTTGAATTTACTTTATATGTACGGATTTTTCGCGATAAATAGTGTAATTCGATTTGACCAATATTTCGCATTTTTGTTTGCGATTTACCTAGTACCGACTATTTATTTTATTCGAAAAATTGCGATTGTACATAAAATCCCTTATATTCGCCATTTGACAGTGTCATCTTTTGGAGCATCTTGTTGGATTATATCAGAAGCATATTGTAACAAATATACTGTTTTTGGACACGTAATGTGGCATATTTTTTTTCCTCTGGGATTTTATAAAATTTTAATGTTATATGATGAAGTTTATTATAAATTGCGAACCCATAATTTGGTACATGGTAGTGGGTAAATATCATATACACTTGACTCTTTTTAAATTTATTGCTCTTCTTCCACTGGTAATATAGTTCGTATCAAAATCGTCGAATCCACGCTTGACAATTTCTTGATTGTGTCCAATGTAAATGATGCTTCTCATATTGAAACCTTTCATTTTCATAAAACAATCAACACAAGGCGCAGAGCACGCTAATTCACCGTTTATAGTCACTCGAGCAACATACAAACTAATCTTCTTCTTAATATTTTGTTTTAAACATTTGCGAAGTACGTCCATTTCCGCATGACATGAACAGGTTTGTTCGATCAACCCATCTTTTGAATACGTCCGATAGTTATTGTATCCGCGAGCAATAACTTTTCCCGACACAACAGCGACGCAACCTAATCTAGCTCGCAAATCAGATTTTTCTGCTTCCGTTACAGCCAAAGATATATATTTTGCGTCGCTATTTGTGTGTTTTACCATATTGATATAATTCTTTATATCAATGTGTATAGGGACAACTATATCAATTTTATTGATGTAGATCGTCTATATGACCATAAGTGAACGAAATAAAGTTGTAATAATAACATCGTTCACAAAGATTATGTTTCACATTTTTACAATAATTTAACTGTTTGCTATAAGAATATTTATTACATCGTTCACATTCATGTATGTCATATTTGTAACAATCTTTACATAATATGGAATCACAATCATCTTTATGAAACCACGACAATGGCAGTATTTTGGAACATAAATCACAACTGCGCATAGTATTACAATCATGACATAGTAACTTATTTACATCAAACCAGTCTGTTTTCAAATTACTAATATGAAATTTATATGTACAGTTTGAACAACTGTATATAAAATTATGTGAATTATCCATATAGTATACTTACTTAAATATATGTAAAAAATTAGTCAACGAACTATGATTATCTCCTAATTCTAAATTTAATTCGGTAATATCCATATTTACCATTTTATTGCTATTCATAATATTACGCAGAACCTTTTTCACTGGTTTCAATAATATTCCATTTTCTACCGGCGTTCCGGTGGATGACATAATAGACGGATCCATACAATCAACGTCAAATGACAAATGGAAGGTTTCATTGTCAATAAAATCTTGAATAGTACGTATAACTTTTGTAGGATTATTATTCACTTCTTCGCTGGTAATTTGTTCAATATTACATGTATTCAATATATTTTGTTCATAATGATCAATATCGCGCAATCCAACATAAAGCAAATTTTGAAAAGGCAACAGGTTTTGTATAAAAGAAAAACCTTCGTATTCGTCTAAACCTGTTAAAAAACCTAAAGGCATTCCGTGAACATTTTGTGTTTCTGAACTATAACTTGTATTTATATCGGGATGTGCGTCAAACCAAACTACTTTTGAATCTGGATATTTGTTCAAAGTATATGCCACTGTTGCTAAAGACATGGAATGATCTCCGCCAATGTTAGTGCGTTGTCCAATTGTTTTTTCATTTTTTTTATATAAATTATGTAAATTATATTCTAAACTACCATTACAATGAACAGACGTTGTGTTTTTTAATTTCATGAATTCTTTCAATAAAACCGGACTATGTTCCACGCCATGTTTGAGTTGACCTAACATATTCGGAAACAAAATATATTTCATTGCTATAAAAACAAAACAACTACAGTTTAAGTTGTTTTGTTTTTATTTTTTTTCGTAAAATGATTTGTATTCTTGGGTTTCTTGTGTTTTACGTATTTGTTATACACCTTTGCACATTTAAAACGTCGATTTTAAGGCAGGTAATTTTTTAGTTTCCGGGTTCAATACACATGCTTTAGTTGCAATCCACCCTTTTTATTCGGTACAAATCTCATCGTGCGTCGCCGCGGTGGGATCTCCCCAGATGTGGCGCCCTCCCCTGAGGTTTTGCCCAAATGCTGTTTATATAACCCCCAAATACTTACTTTATCCAAGCGAGTACGTTGTTTAAGCACTTGTGTAGTCATTAAATAATCAGCAACGGGTTTATAAAATAACCAATATTGGGGTTCTGTTGCGTTAGTACCTACATGTACGTAAAAGACATTTCCGGGAAAGGTTGGAGAATCCCGTTCAGTCGAGGTGGTTTCTTGTCCGTTTACATATTCAATCATATTTCCAAATTCAAGTACATTATGTTCATACCAGGTACATGCGTTCAAGTTATTAATAACGCCACGATATTTGTTTGTACGAACACCTTTATTATAACTTTCAATATAATATGTATGTCCAGTTTCCAAATCGTATGGCGAAATTGAGTTCATTTTTTGATAAAGTTAGTATGAGTTATGTAATAATATAATTATTAAATTGTAAATCAATTTTTACTATCTTCAGGAGTAAGAAAAACTTTTAGGAAATTGGCGTTTTAAATGGATGTAAATAAGTATTTGAAAAATATATATGAAATAATATATATTTTTTATAGGTTTTTGTTTTAGTAATTAATTATTACTTGGTATTATATGTTTTTTTTAAAATATCTTACATTATTAATATTCTTATCGAAAGTTGGGCATAATTTTTTAAACCATTCAATTTCTCGTTGCGTTAGATGCGTAATTGGCATTATTGATTGCGGTTTTGATATTTTTTTTGGTCGTAGGTTTGCTTTATATTTTAATAATGCTTGTGACGACTCCATTTTGTTAATGTAATCCGTTTAATTATATGATACAATAAAAATATTTGCAAAAAAAACGTTCAATTTTATACCAATTTCGTATATTTATAGATCGAGATCCATCATATAACGCAACACGAAAGTAAATACGAGAGCATGTAGTAAAATTCCTCCCATAGTAGGACAACCATTCGATGAGGCAATTTTGCCGAATATTTTACTAAATAATTGATTGGTTAATTGATAAGTAAGAGGATTTACTACCAAAAGAAAGACAAGAGTGGTATAAAGCGTATAACGCCATTTATCACCTACATTCGGTTTCTGAGAACATTTACCACATTTTAAACAACTCATATTCAACGATGTATATAAAATGTATAGAAAAAAATACAATATAGGGTGTAATATTATCTAAAAGTATTTAACATCGCCAATGTTTTCCACAATCCAAACATGTTACAAATATGGTTGACGGTTCATCCGCACTTCGCGTTTGCATTTCATAATACGTACAACGACTGGATTTACATTTGCGACATGTATACATATTTGTGGACGCTTGATTTTTATCCTCATATTTGGAAGCATCACGAATCATTTTTTTCTCGATTAATTTTTGCCATTTTTCGGGTTTGTATTCATGATGAGTCATAAATGCCAATTGCTTTGGATCTATTTCACCATTTCGAACCTGGTTCATAAAACTTTCATTCTTTAAATTCATATAAATCGAACGAAGACGATCCATGTACAAAGATACAAATTGTGGATTTTCCCACTTTTTAACAATTTTCTTTCGCGTGCCTTCTTGAATAGCATAATTAAATACACCTTTTTCTAAATTTATTGCGGCATTTTCATCTAAATTCAATATTGGGTGAAATTTTGTGCGAATATTTTCGCGAAACACCACTGAATTTGTTATTTTACTCATTATAACTTTGATTTATAATGAACAAACAGTTATTGTATTTAAATCAATTTTGTATTTACACATATTCTTCTTCGCTAAGTTCACTTTCACAATTTAAAAATTCATCTTCTAAAGCATTTTGAAGAGAAATAAAAACATTTTTCTCGTGTTTTTTTGCCTTACGTTTAGGTTGAACTCGCTTCACTGGAATTGGTACTTCTTCGTCGTCATCATCCTCCTCCTCACCATCCTCCTCCTCCTCACCATCCTCCTCCTCCTCCTCATCGGCATCCTCCTCAACATCCTCCTCATCGGCATCCTCCTCCTCCTCCTCATCTTCGTCAACAACAAACCCATCTTTAGCATAACCATCCTTTGTTTGAGGTAAATCCGCATCTTCGTCCTCCTCTTCCTCTTCATCACTATCTTCGTCTCCAATATCATCAAACCCACCAAATAGGTTTTCATATATCTGTTTCCATGTTTTTACATTCAAATCAATCTCTTTGTTCCCCTTTTTCATTAGCAGTAGACATGATCCAAAAAATAGGGTATTATCAACAGGAGGCGGCATGTCGTATTTGTTTTCTTGACCAGCGCGCCCTTCTGTTTTTCCATACAAATATACCTCTAGATTTTCTTGTTTCCAACAGGTTTGCGCCTTAAAATCCTTCGAACTTTTGAACCCCGCCTTTTTACATAAATATTCATCATCGTATTGCTTTATATCAACATCCTTTAAGAGTCCAGATTTTTCAACAATTACTACTTGTACCATACTTATTGAACTATTTAGGAATTGTATTTATATATCTTTCAGAATATGTTTTATATAGAATCAATAATTTTGTATCATTAATATATAATGTCAAATCGAAACAAAAGTATTTATAAGCACAAAAATGGTAGAAATATCTCACATAAAAAACTATACAAATTGCCAAGTAAACATAGTGGGCAAAAGGGTGGTGGAATTATGGATAGTATTGGTAGTTTTTTTAAAGGCGGAGAAATACCGGGATCACCCGCAGTAGATGGTGATGGAAATGTTGTAGATGTTGAGAATGATACAAATGACAAAACATCTGACAATAATGAGGTTGTTGATAAGGTTTCCGATGAGGAGGTTGTTGATAAGGTTGCCGATGAGGAGGATGAGGTTGTTGATAATGACGAGAATGAGGTTGTTGATAATGACGAGAATGAGAATGACAATAAAACACCTAACGAAGAAGAGTCTACAGGTGTAATTCAAGGTATTCGTGACACAGTTGGTCAATCATTAAGTGCTACTGCCAGCGAAGTGAAAGATTATATGACTCAACCCAAAAATGAAGAAGAATTATCAGAACTTGGAGATGATTCTGACAATGGATCATTGATGGAACCTTCTTCCACAAATATTCAAGTTCCATGCGATGAACTTTTAGAAGAAAACAAGAAATTGCGCGAAAAGATAGATGAACTTCAAGAAGAAATTAAGGCAATACTTAAGAAAGATATAAATAGATTGGAATCTAGAGAACCGAGTTTTTCGCAAGATTCTAGTAATATTAGCCCAATAGAAACAAATTCATCAAGTGAAAATTATATGTCAATGGATAGTCCAGATGGTATGAGTCAAACGTCGTCTAATGATAATATGGACATATCCCCTGACCCACTAGACAAAACATCCGTGGAATCAACTAGTCCAATGGAGATTAGTCCATTATTATCAAATACGGAAAGTAATGGCAGTTTCGGCAATCAAACATCCATGGATGTAAGCCCTGATGAAAACGTAGGTGGTACAAAAAGACGTAAAAAGAAAAATCGTAAAACGAAACGTAAAAGAAATAAGCGTGTTTCTTTTCAATAATAAGTTTATATAAGAAAATAGTATTCTGTTTTTCTTATATAATGTCCTATTTATTCACCATAATTATTTGCTTTTTGATTATATATTTAG